>OCZT010003815.1_pt1 | contig 15366 bp, 16 predicted proteins | sample 1539031 | NCBI WGS metagenome assembly OCZT01 (sample SAMEA3539308, study PRJEB22396) | soil metagenome | biome: tundra; feature: field; material: soil | place: USA | collected 2010-05 | depth 0.15 m | reverse complement strand
TCTGCCAATTGAGCTACAGGGGAATGCTGCGCGTCGAACTGTAGCAAAGGGTTTCACCGGTCATGAAACTGGCTCCCGTCGGTGATCCGGTCAGGTCTGGAGGCCGACCTGGTCCCTCAGATGGGCCAGGGCGGCCTCAACATGCGCTTGGACCTCTGGGTCATCGACGCGCGTGTAGCGTCCAAGGATCGTCTGCGGGATGAGCTCTCGGGTCTCAAAATCCTGACGTATGGCGACGCGGCCCGTCCGCCGATCGCCCAGGTTGAGGCGCGTCGCGATCACGACGCTGGCCTGCACCCGCTCACGCAGCGTCTCGGGCAACCGGGTCATCTGATCATGGAAGGACCACTGCGCGGCTCGTCGACCATCGGTCCAGGTGACGGTCAGGGTCGCAGTCTCTGGTTCCCAGGACCCCGCATCCACGAACAGCCAGGGACGGCGAAGGGCGCGCTCTGCGGTCGATGTCAACGCAGTCGAAGTCACAACTGCCACGGCGAAGGTCGTCGCGACGATGTACCCACCGGTGTTGTCGTCAACACCGAACGAAAGGACCCGCTCACCCTTGGTCAGGCCAAGGGCGGCGGTGATGGCTGGGGGTAGCTCGGCGCGGGACGGCCGCCGGTTGAATAGTCCCATCAGCCAAGCTTCGAACGCAGGTTGGCGAGCTCACGCTGCAGGATCTGAAGCTGTACGCCGAGCTCTCGGCCGGCCGCGGTGTCATCAGGAGGGACACGGCGCATCGCGCTGATGGCGTCGCCGATCTGACGAGTCAGCGCAACCTCCTGGATCCGGACCAGGAGCTCGTCGACGTAGCGGCGCCCGGGCAGCCCGGTGAGCGGGTCGACCCTGGCCGGCACCGGTGCCACCGCAAGCTCGCTGACCTGGGGCCGGACGGTCAGTGCTGCGGCCTCAGTGACCCGATCAGCCCAACGGCTTCCTCCCGCGCTGGCGGTCCCGATGCCGCCCGCCGCCTGGATGGCGTCGCGGACCCCACGATGCGCCGGAGCACTGAAGGAGTCAGCGGCGATGGTGTCGAAGCCAACGGGGTCGACCAGGTTCGGGAACTGCAGAGCTGCCTGAAGCAGCTGCCGCTCAGCAGCGACAACCGGATCGCGTAAGTCCGGGCGCGCCAGCTCGAAAGCGTGCTCGTCGCCGTGCCCGTCGCCCAGCTCATGTGCGTGCTCCCTGCCGGTCACCGAGTCGGAGCCGGTGCCTGACCCGCCGCCGGTGGCGGGGCCAGCCGCGCGCGCGCCAATCCGGGTTGCCCGAGCGACCTCGGTGGCCACCTGCTCGACCTCGATGCCCAGCCATCCAGCCACGGTGCGGGTGTACTCCGGGCGCAGGGAACGATCGCGAATACCGGCGACGATGGGGGCGACGGCTCCCAGTGCCCGGACCCGGCCCTCGGCACCGGTCAGATCGAACCGGGCCAAGGTGGTGCGCACCGCGAACTCGAACATCGGCACGGCATCCTCGACGAGCGCCAGAACGGCTGCGTCTCCCCCGCTCTGGCGCAGCTCACATGGGTCCTTGCCAGAGGCCTCAACGGCCACGAAGCACTGCGATGCCCAGCGCTGGTCCTCCCCGAACGCGCGCATGGCCGCCTTCTGTCCAGCGGCGTCTCCGTCGAACGTGAAGACCACTTTCGCTGGCGCCAGGTCGGGCTCGTCACGCATGATCCGACGCAGCACCTTGATGTGCTCGATGCCGAATGCGGTCCCGCAGGTGGCCACCGCGGTCTCGATGCCGGCCAGCTGGCAGGCCATCACGTCCGTGTACCCCTCGACCACGACCGCCTGTCGATCCCTGGCGATGGCCTTCTTGGCGAGGTCAAGGCCATAGAGCACGAACGATTTCTTGTAGATGGTCGTCTCGCTGGTGTTGAGGTACTTTGCCTCGATCCGGTCATCGTCGAACAGACGCCGTGCGCCAAAGCCCACCACATCCCCGGTGATGTCTCGAATCGGCCACATCAGGCGACCGCGGAATCGGTCATAAAGGCCACGCCCACGACTGGCCAGTCCGCCCGCGACGATCTCCTCGTCGGTGAAACCCTTGGCACGCAGGTGCCTGGTTAGCTCCTCGCCCCCGCGAGGCGAGAACCCGACCCCGAACTTCTCGGCCGCCATACGGTCAAATCCCCGTTCGCGCAGGAAGTCACGAGCGGCGCGCGCCTCGGGCAGGTTGACCAGCGCCGCGCCGTAGAACTCGGAGGCCACGCGATGGGCCTCGACCAGCCGGGACCTCTTGCCCAGCCCCTCACCGCTGCGAGGCGGACCGCCCTCTTCGTAGTGGAGCTCCATGCCGAGTTTGGTGGCAAGACGTTCGACCGCCTCGGCGAAGGTGAGGTGTTCGACCTTCTGCACGAAGGAGATGACATCCCCGCCCTCACCGCAGCCGAAGCAGTGCCAGGCCCCCACAAGCGGGCGGACGTTGAACGACGGGCTCTTCTCGTCATGAAAAGGACACAGCCCCTTCAATGAGCCAGGGCCGGCGGCGCGCAAGGTCACGTGCTCGCGCACGACATCCTCGATCGACGACCGCTCCTTGACCTGTGTCACGTCCTCGGCCTTGATCAGACCAGCCACCCTGCCTCCTCCACGCCGTAAGGAAGTCTAGGCCGTTCCCCGACCCCGCGGCCGATCAGCACCAGCTCTGGTGCAAGACCATTGCTCGGGGGTCTGAGAGCGAGGCCACCTGGTCGATGATCACCCGCAGCGCAGCCCCATCGTCAGCCGCGCTCAGGAAGTCACCCCGGTGCAGCGGATCCAGGCGGACCACAGGCTGGGCCCGGTAAGCGTCCACCAGCTCGTGGATTTGCGTGCGTTGACCGCCCATCAGCGAGCGCCGTTCGTCGGTGAACATGACGAAGTGGGCTGCAGTGCCCTTCAGGACAGCACACTCGGCCCTGACACCGTCCGGGATCACCAGGTTGGCAGCGTAGCGAGTCAACGGGCCATCGCCGTACTTCTCCCGGGTGGCCACTCCGACGCTCTGAACGAACCGTCCGATGAGCAGGCTCGTCATGTCTTTCAGAGCAGCCAGATCGGTGCGAGAACCGTTGTGGGACCGCGGGATCCAGCCCGTGGCGAGCACCCGCGCCAACGCCTCGCTGAGCTCCGCCTCGTCCAGGTCCGGGGCATATAGCTCTCGCGTCATCGCGATAACCGGTGCCATCTCGGAAGCCGAGCGCAACGCCCGCAGATCCAGCCGCCGCGAGGCGACACCGTCCTCAACATCGTGAACCGAGTAGGCCACGTCATCTGACCAGTCCATCGTCTGCGCCTCGAGGCAACGCCGACCGTCCGGCTGGGATCCCCGGTACCAGCCGAAGACCTCGAAGTCGTCGTCGTAGACGCCGAACTTGACAGTGCCCCAACGGCTCTCGTCCCGACCCCAGGGATACTTCGTGACCGCGTCCAGGCTCGCCCGGGTCAGGTTGAGTCCTGCCGGTCGGCCATCAGCATGCACGCGCTTGGCCTCCAGACGGGTGAGCAGACGCAGGGTCTGGGCGTTGCCCTCGAAGCCGCCGATGTCAGCGGCGATGTCATTGAGGGCCGCCTCGCCGTTGTGCCCGAATGGTGGGTGGCCGAGATCGTGCGCAAGGCACGCGGTATCGACCACGTCTGCGTCGCATCCGAGCGCGGCGCCGAACTCTCGGCCGATCTGGGCAACCTCCAGTGAGTGGGTCAACCGGTTGCGGACGAAGTCGTCGCTGTCCGGCTGCACCACCTGGGTCTTGGCCGACAACCGCCGCAGCGATGCCGAGTGCAGCACCCGTGCGCGGTCTCTGGCGAAGTCATCTCGGTCGGCCTGCTTGTGCGCCGGGTCCTCACGGACCCAACGCTCGCGATCGGCCACGGCATACGTGCTCACAACCCGCACTGTATGCCGACCGGCGGTGAGGTTCCGCCTCACCCGCTGGCTAGGCTCGACGGATGGAATTTAGAAACCTTGGCAAGAGCGGGCTGCGGATCTCCGAGATCGCCTATGGCAACTGGCTGACGCACGGGTCGCAGGTCGAACAGGACCAGGCGCTTGCCTGTGTGCGGCAGGCTCTGGATGTCGGCATCACGACGTTCGACACCGCCGACACCTACGCCAACACCAAGGCCGAGTGGGTGCTGGGCACAGCGTTGAAGAACGAGCGACGCGAGGGCCTGGAGATCTTCACCAAGGTCTTTTTCCCCATGGGCCAGCCCGGTCAGAACGACCACGGCCTCTCACGCAAACACATCCACGAGTCGATCAACGGCTCGTTGCGTCGTCTGGGCACCGACTACGTGGACCTCTATCAGGCGCATCGCTTCGACGACCAGACGCCGCTGGAGGAGACCATGGAGGCCTTTGCCGACGTCGTCCGCCAGGGCAAGGCTCTGTACATCGGCGCCTCGGAGTGGAACGCGGCCCAGCTTCGAGAGGGACACCGTCTTGCCCGCGAGCTACGTATCCCTTTTGTGTCCAACCAGCCTCAGTACAACATGTTGTGGCGAGTCATCGAGGGCGAGGTTGTCCCGACCTCCCGTGCGCTGGGCATCGGGCAGATCGTGTGGTCCCCGATCGCTCAGGGCGTGCTGACCGGCAAGTACCAGCCCGGCCAGGCTCCTCCAGCTGGTTCCCGTGCCACGGATCAGGGGGGCGGCGCCGACATGATCGACGCGTGGCTCAAAGACCCGGTACTGGCTGCGGTCCAGCAGCTGACCCCGCTGGCGAAGGAGGCAGGGCTCTCCATGGCCCAGCTAGCTGTCGCGTGGGTGCTCCAGAACAACAACGTATCTGCCGCGATCATCGGCGCCTCTCGGCCCGAGCAGGTCATCGAGAACGCCGCGGCAGCCGGGGTCAAGCTCGAAGCTGAGCTGTTGACCGCCATCGACGACGTCTTGGCGCCGGTGATCGAGGTCGACCCGGCGATGACGACCTCGCCCCCGCGGAGCACCTTCAACTGAAGATGCTCAGCCGGCTCCCCCCGTTACGAGATGTGTGAGATGGCTGGCGCCTCCCACCTCTCGTAGCTGTCCCTGTCCGGGACAGTCCAGTGCTTAAGCCACGCGCGGGCGTGGCCGGCTGGTTCCTGCTTCAACGGGGGCTCCCGCCGCCGTACTGGCGCCGGCTCGTTGCTCCCTGGCGCAGGCATGCTCAGCAAGCTGAGCTGACGGGCCGCCCGGGTGGCGGTCCCCGGCCCGGGAGCCAGCAACCGGGCTGGTGCCCCGTTGCTGCTCGCCCCAGGCGGCGAGGTTCGCGGCGGCGTTGGTGTCCCGGTCGATGACCAGGGCGCAGACGTCGCAGCGGTAGGTGCCCGCGGCCAGGGGCAGCTTGGGTTTCACTGCCGCCCGCGCCGAGCACGTCTTGCTTGAGGGCAGCCACCGGTCGGCTACCACGAGGGTGCCGCCGGCCCTGGTGGTCTTGTAACGCAGCTGGCGGGCCAGCTCGCCCCAGCCCTGGTCACCGATTGCCTCAGGTTAGGTGGTGGCCCCGCATCAGGCTCGCGGTGGCGATGTCCTCGACAACAATCATCCCGTGAGACTTGGCCGCCTTGTCGGTGAACTGGTGGAGCCTGCTGGTGCGCACCGCGCCCACCCGGGCGTGCGCCCGGCCCAGGCGGAGCCGGGCCTTGGCTCGGTTCGCGGACCCTTTCTGGGTCCGGGACAGGGCTCGCTGCAGGTGTTTGAGGTGGGCCAGGGCGCGGGAGGCTTCCAGGGTCGCGACGAGCGTGCCGCCGGCGGTGGCCACGACCGCGGCCGTCTTGATCCCGACGTCCACCCCCACCGCGGCACCTGCCGGCCTGCTGTACGCCTGTGGTGCGGCAGTCATGGTGGCCTGGAAGCACACCGACGCGTACCAGGTGCCGCCCGCGTCCCTGCTCACGGTGATGTTCAGTATCCGGGCCCGGCCGCGCACCAGCAGGCGCCGGAGCTTGGCCTGCGCCCGGCACGGCGCTGCGAGATCGACCCACCCATACTTGGCGACCCGCAGGCGCCCCGGCTGCAGAACCAGGCAGCCGGCGGTCGTGAACCGGGGCCAGTCCCGGTGGCGGGCCTTGAACCTGGGGAACCTGGACTGGCCCTTCAGGAAACGGGAGTGCGCCGTATGCGCGGCCCGGATGCCGTACCGGAACGTCCAGACCGACTGCTCGCCATGCCACGGCGCGGCCACGCTCCGGGTGGCGTCCCAGGCGCGGACCAGGTCGAAGTATGACAGGGCCCGGGTCCGGTCGCCCTTGGGAATGTCGTAGCTGGCCTCGGCGGCCCACTGGTCATGGTTGGCCTTGATCTGGGCCAGGGCCCAGTTGAACGCGAACCGCCGCGCGCCGCCGGCCCGAAGAAACACGGCCGCCTGCGCGTTGGTCGGTTTCAGGCGCAGCCGAACACTTGCCACGCTGGTAGCCGAAGCTGGGCTGCTCACGGGCGCTACTGTGCCTCACCCCACCGACATGGCACCCACGCTCATCTCACACATATCGTAAGGGGGGCCCGCTCTCACCGCTTGCCTGAGCCCTTCAACGGGCCCCAGTCGACCAGTGCGATCAGGACCCCGATCCCCATGACCGGGGCGGCGACCCCCAAGGCGATGGCGGCGATGGTGAACAACGCACGCAGGAACGACCCATTCGTCAGGGAGTCGCGCGAGTCGGAAAGGACCATGGCCCCGTTGTTGTCTGCCTGGTTCATCCCGGCGGGAGCGTAGGCCTTGAGCTGGGCTGCGGCCGACTTGCCGCCAAGGCTGCTCGGGCCCGCAGGGGTCATCGCGCTGACGGTGAGGCGCTGCGCTTTGAGCTGTGCGGAGACCATGCCCAAGGTGACGCCGCAGGCGACAACCCCGAGGGCACCGGTGATGATGATGAGCAGACCGATGAGCTTGACCTTCGATTTTCTCTTGCCGGTCGACATGTCTGCCGTCCCTTCTGAAGAAGCAACCACACCTTAGGGGGGCCGACAGGAAACCCATAATTCGGGCGAATTCGCCTCAACCCAAACGAAGTGCGCTACGCTCGCGTGACTTCGCGGCCTCTACGGCGCGGTCCCTTGGCGGGGCCGACGTGACCATCGCGTCCAGCAAGTTCTGGGTGGCCGCAGCCACGGCATCCACCGCCTGCTCGAAGGCCGCGGTGTTCACCGCTGATGGCTTGCTGGTTCCGCTGACTTTGCGGACGTACTGCAGGGCGGCAGCTTGTACCTCCTGAACAGTGGCCGGCGGCGCATAGTTGTAGAGGGTCCTGATGTTGCGGCACATGCCCTCGAGCCTGCCATCTGTTGCGCTGTGACGGAACCGGGCGCGGGGCACCGGTCAGCCGCCCGAGACCGACAGTTCAGCCTCGGCAACGACGGCAGCGGACGCCTCGTTGAGCTCCTGGGAGTCCAACCACCCGTTGGGAAGGGCAACCCGACGAGGCGAGCCCGCCCGTCCTCGCTGGCCTTCGGCCGGCTCACCGGGCCAGGGCGCGTCCATGTCGAGAGCGGCAATCAGGTCATCGAGCGCGACCATCGAGTCGACCAGGGCCAGTCGGTGACGGATATCGCGACCGGCCGGGAACCCCTTGAGGTACCAGGCGATGTGCTTGCGGATGTCCCGGCAGGCCTTGAGCTCGCTGCCGTAGAACTCGGTGAGGTACTGGGTGTGGCGGCGCATCGTCTGGGCCACCTCCCCCAGGGTCGGCTGGACCCGCGCGCTCGTCCCGGCGAAAGCCGCCGCGAGGTCGGTGAACAGCCATGGCCGACCCAGGCAACCGCGGCCCACGACGACTCCGTCGCAACCGGTCGCCTCGACCATGTCGAGCGCGTCCTGCGCCGACCAGATATCTCCGTTGCCCAAAACCGGAATGGTGGTGACCGCCGCTTTCAGTGCCTTGATGGCCGACCAGTCAGCCTGACCGGAGTACCCCTGGGCCGCTGTCCGGGCATGCAGTGCCACTGCGGCCACTCCCTCCCCCTCGGCGATCCGGCCGGCCTCCAGGAAGGTCAGGTGGCCGCTGTCGATGCCCTTGCGCATCTTGACGGTGACCGGCACGTCGTACGGGGTGGCCTCCTTGACCGCGTTGCAGACGATCGCCCGGAACAGGTCGGTCTTCCATGGCAGTGCCGCGCCGCCGCCCTTGCGGGTGACCTTGGGGACCGGGCAGCCAAAGTTGAGATCGATGTGATCGGCGCGGCCCTCGCTCACAAGCATCCGCACGGCCGCCCCCACTGTCGCCGGGTCCACCCCATACAGCTGGATCGACCGCAGGTTCTCGTCCGGGTCGTGTTCGATCAGCTGCATCGACCTCGGCGTGCGCTCAACCAGGGCGCGCGAGGTGACCATCTCGCTGACATACAGGGACGTCGCGCCGGTGGCACCGGACTGACCCCGCCCCGCGTCGCCGTACTCTCTGCACAACCGGCGGAAGGCACGGTTGGTAACGCCGGCCATCGGAGCGAGCACGACCGGGGACCCGATGGTGTAGCGACCTATCTGGAGCGCAGGGAGCACCGGTTGGGCGGGAAGCAGAGGCAGCGGGGCCGTCATGATCCCCCAGCTCAGCAGCCGACCAGGCGCGTCGCCAGGTAGGCCTCAACCTGGCCGAGAGCCACCCGCTCCTGGGCCATGGAGTCACGCTCGCGCACGGTCACTGCATGGTCGTCCAGGGTGTCGAAGTCCACCGTGATGCAAAAAGGCGTGCCGATCTCGTCCTGACGACGGTAGCGCCGACCGATCGCACCCGCATCGTCGAAGTCGACCGACCAGTTCTGGCGCAGCTGGGCGGCCAGATCCTTGGCCTTGGGGGTCAGATCCGCGTTGCGCGACAGCGGCAGCACGGCGACCTTGATCGGCGCCAGCCGCTTGTCGAGCCTGAGCACGACCCGCTTATCCACGCCGCCCTTGGTGTTGGGCGCCTCGTCCTCGCAGTAGGCATCGAGCAGGAACGTCATCAACGAGCGGGACAGACCGGCCGCCGGTTCGATGACGTAAGGGGTGAACCGTTCACCAGTGCTCTGGTCGAAGTAGGACAGGTCAGTGCCCGAGGCCTTGCTGTGGGTCTTGAGGTCGAAGTCCGTGCGGTTGGCGACGCCCTCGAGCTCCCCCCACTCACTGCCCTGAAAACGGTATCGGTACTCGATGTCCACAGTGCGCTTGGAGTAGTGCGAAAGCTTCTCCTGGGCATGCTCGTAGTGGCGCAGGTTGTCCTTGTTGATCCCGAGGTCCACGTACCACTCGGTGCGTGCGTCGATCCAGTACTGGTGCCACTGCTCGTCACTGCCGGGAACGACGAAGAACTCCATCTCCATCTGCTCGAACTCGCGGGTTCGGAAGATGAAGTTGCCGGGGGTGATCTCGTTGCGAAAGCTCTTGCCGATCTGGGCGATGCCGAACGGAGGCTTCTTGCGCGCGGAGTTCATCACATTGGCGAAGTTGAGAAAGATGCCCTGGGCGGTCTCGGGGCGCAGGTAGTGCAGACCCGACTCATCCTCAATAACGCCGAGGTAGGTCTTGAGCAGGCCCGAGAACGCCCTGGGAGCAGTCCATGACCCACGAGTGCCGCAGTTCGGACATGCGACGGTCGCGAGGTCGACGGTGTCGGGGTCCGCTAGCCCCTTCTTCTCGGCCACGGCCTCCTGCAGGTGGTCGGCGCGAAAACGGTGGTGACAGGACAAGCACTCGGTCAGCGGGTCACTGAACGTCGAAACGTGACCGGAGGCCTCCCAGGTCTTGGTCGGCAGGATCACCGAGGAGTCCAGGCCCACGACGTCGTCGCGCTGTTGGACCATGGACTTCCACCACTGACGCTTGATGTTGTCCTTCAGCTCTACGCCCAGGGGGCCGTAGTCCCAGGCGGAGCGGGTGCCTCCGTAGATCTCACCGCAGGGGAAGACGAAGCCCCTGCGCTTGCAGAGACTGACAATGGTGTCGATCGTGGAGGGGGCAGCCATGTCGCAAGGATATCTGTGCCGGACCACCATTTTTGCCGCGCGCCGGCTCCCGTAACCTGAGGACGTGCCGAATACCCTGCGCCAGCGCATCGATCACGCAAGCCTGCCCCTGATGACCAGACTCAGCCGGCTGCCGCGACTCGTGCCGTCGGTAACCCTGCTGGCCCTGCTGGTGGCCGGCGTGCTGATCGGCGGCCCGGTCGGTTTTGTCCTGATGGCCCTGGCCGCGGTGTTCGTGGCCTGGATTCTCTATCTGTCATGGCCCGGCCTGAGCAGCTCGGAACGCATCATGCGGTTCGCCGTGCTGCTGCTTGCGGTCGCCATGGCTGTCGTACAGCTCTTCCCACGTGGCTGAGCGGCATCCGCCCCTCAACTGAGCATCTTCGCTCGCGGGATATGCTCGGCTCGTGCCTTTGGACGTGGTTTGTCGGTTTTAGGGCATCCATTTGACAATGATTCTCATTAAACTAATAATGAGTGAATGACGCCACGCAGGGGCCTGGCCATGGCCGCCTTGATCATCGCCGCTCTCACCCTGAGTGCGTGCAGCTCGGGGGCACCCGGAAAGAACAGCACAGGCCAGCTGACGGTTGTCACGTCGTTCTACCCGCTGCAGTTCGCCACAGAACAGATCGGCGGTACCCACATCGCCGTCACCAACCTGACCAGGCCTGGCGCCGAACCACACGACATCGAGCTCACAACACAGGACGTGGCCACGGTCAGCGAGGCTGGGCTCGTGATCTACGAGAAGGGGCTCCAGAGCGCGGTCGACAAGGTCGTCGAGTCCCAGGCAGGCAACCGCGGCCTCGACGTCGCCCCCGCGGCCAACCTCAGCCTGAAGCTCGCCTCGGGCACCGTCGATCCCCACTTCTGGCTGGACCCGCAGCGCTACGCCAAGGTTGCCAAGGAGATCTCGGCACGGCTCTCGAGCGCGGACCCTGCCCACAGCGCTGACTACCAGAAGAACGCCCAGCTCTTCGAGGACAAGCTCGCCGCACTTTCCCAGGATTTCACCAGCGCTCTGGCCAACTGCCAACGCAGGGACGTTGTCACCAGCCACGCGGCCTTCGGCTACCTGGCCCAGCGTTACGGCCTGAAGCAGATCGCTATCAACGGAGTTTCTCCTGACCAGGAGCCGAGTGCCACCGAGATCGCCGCAGTCACGACGTATGCCAAGGCGCACGGCGTGACAACGGTTTACGCAGAGACGCTGGCGAGTCCGGCCATCGCGACGACCGTTGCCAATGAGATCGGGGCCACGGTGTCCACGCTCGACCCGGTCGAAGGCCTGACCAAGCGGTCGAGCGGCAAGAACTACTTTCAGATCATGGCTTCAAACCTCAAGGCACTGCGGGCCGGGCAGGGGTGTTCGTGACCATGAGCTCGCAAAGTCCCGAGGATGGCGCCCAGGCCATCGTCTCGCTGCGCTCGGCGTCCTTCGGGTATGGAGAGCGCCCGGTTGTCTCCGGAGTCACCCTGGATATCCATGCCGGTGAGGTCGTCGCCATCTTGGGCCCCAATGGTTCGGGCAAGTCAACGCTGATCAAGGGGCTACTCGGGCTAAACAACCATATCGGCGGTGACGTGGAGCTCTTCAGCACACCGATCGACCGTTTCCGGGACCACGCCCGGGTGGGATATGTTCCGCAGCGCCACACCCTGTCTGCGTCCGTGCGCGCGACCGTCACCGAAATCGTCGCGATCGGACGACTCCCCCACCAGGGCTGGCTGGGCCGCCCGAACAACAAAGACCGACAAATCATCGGAGAGTCCCTGGCCCTCGTCGGACTCGACGACCGCGCCGACGTCGACGTGAGCACGCTCTCCGGCGGCCAGCAACGTCGCGTCCTGATCGCGCGCGCCCTCGCCGCCCACCCGGATGTCCTGATCATGGACGAGCCCACCGCCGGCGTCGACCTGGCCAGCCAGGAGGTCCTCAGCCAGGTGCTCGCCCGACTGGTCAGACGCGGGGCGACCATGTTGATCGTCACCCACGAGCTCACCGCCGTGCGCGACGTGCTGACCCGGATCGTCCAGCTCAACGGGGGGCAGATCACTTTTGACGGCACCCCTGGCGACTATGCCCGCTCACAGGGGGGCCCCGCGGCCGGCCACGACGGACACCACCACGACGACGACCAGGAACTGCCCGCGACGTCTGCGGCTGAGGGACCACTGGACCAGATCAGTCATCCACCTGGAGGCCACGGTGCCTGACATCCTGTCCTTCAGCTTCATGCAGCACGCACTCCTGGCGGCGTTCCTGGTGGGCCTGGCTGCGCCGATGGTGGGAGTCTTCCTCGTCCAGCGCCGGCTGTCCCTGATCGGTGACGGCATGGGCCATGTCGCCCTGGCCGGTGTCGCGGTGGGCGTCTTCACGAACCAGGCACCGGTTCTGACCGCGCTTGTGTTCGCAGTCCTGGCCGCGGTTGGCATCGAACTGGTGCGGGCCCGCGGCCGGACCAGCGGCGACGTCGCCCTTGCCGTCATGTTCTATGGCGGCATCGCGCTCGGTGTCGTGGTCATCGGCAGGTCCAACGGCGCACCCACCAACCTCGACTCCTACCTCTTCGGCGCGATCTCCACGACGACCCACACCGACCTGCTGGTCTTTGCCGCGCTGGCGTTCGTGGTGGTCGGGCTCACCTGGGCGCTGGCTCCCCGACTCTTCGCAGTGGCAAACGACGAGGAGTACGCGCGGGCCACTGGCATGCGGGTCACCGCACTCAACATCACCCTGGCCGTCCTCACCGCCGTCACCGTGGTGGTCGCGATGCGCGTTGTGGGCCTGCTGCTGATCAGTGCGCTGATGATTGTTCCGAACGCCACGGCTCAGCTGGTCGCCGGCAGCTTCAGGTCTGCGATGCGGATAGCTGTGGTGATCGGAGTCATCTGCAGCGTGGGTGGGGTCACGGCGTCGTTCTACGCCGACACCGCCCCGGGCGGCACCATCGTCCTGCTGGCCATTGCTCTGTTTCTGCTCGCGGCGTCATACAGCGCCCTGCGAAGTCGGATCACGGGCAGGCAGCACAAAGAGGCCGAGCAGCACGAACACGAGCACGGCCCGCACTGCGGCCACCCTGCGATCGAACACGAACACCATGTTGACTATCTTCACGATGGCCACCGTCATGCTCCGCATGAAGGCCACTACGACGAGCACAACCCGCTGCAGACCCACGACGAACCCGTGAGGCATTGATGTCCGTAACTTTCCGACGGCCCACCAGACAGCGCGCTGCCGTCGAAGCGCTGCTCGTGAACATTGGCGACTTCATGTCGGCTCAGGACCTGCATGCGCGCCTTCGCGCCCAGGGTCAGGGCGTGGGTCTGGCGACGGTCTATCGCACGCTTCAGGCCATGGCCGCCGACGGCGACGTAGACATGATGCGGACCAGCGACGGCGAGGCTGTCTACCGGCGGTGCAGCAACGGCCATCACCATCACCTGGTCTGTCGCAACTGCGGGAAGACGGTCGAGGTCGAAGGACCTGCTGTCGAGAGCTGGACGGACAAGATCAGCGCTGAGAACGGTTTCAGCGACGTCCACCACACCCTGGAGATCTTCGGCCTGTGCTCAACCTGCACCGCCTGACTGACCCGCCTGCCTGGCCCGGTTGGCTCGCCTGGCCTCACCGGCCGGTGAACGTCCAGATGAGACCGACCAGGGTCGTACAGGGCCACCTCGTCGGCGCCGGCGGTTCGAAGAACGACCTGCGTCGGTCGAGCCCCTCGGGCTCCCATGAGGCAGCTGCTCAGCCAGGTCCCATCGACCGGTCCACGGCGCCCCCGTACCGTCGGTCGCGGGCGGCGTAGATCTCAATGGCACGCCACAGGTCGCGCCGGTCGAAATCCGGCCAGAGGGTGTCTAGGAAGACCATCTCGGCGTAGGCAGACTGCCACAGGAGGAAGTTGCTGGTCCGCTGCTCGCCTGAGGACCGCACGAAAAGGTCGACGTCAGGCATCGCAGGGTCGTCGAGGTGCCGGGCGAGTGTGTGTTCGTCGATGTGGCCTGGTTTGAGCCGCCCGTCCAGCACGAGCTGAGCGATCCGGCGCGTGGCATCGGCGATCTCAGCCCGGCCGCCGTAGTTGACGCACATCGTCAATGTCATGACCGTGTTGTTGCGGGTCATCGCCTGGGCGATCTCGAGCTCCTTGATCACCGAGCGCCACAGGCGTGGGCGCCGACCCATCCACCGAACCCGCACACCCCAGTCGTTAAGGACGTCTCGGCGGCGCCGGATCACATCACGATTGAAGCCCATCAGGAAGCGGACCTCGTCCGGCGAGCGCTTCCAGTTCTCGGTGGAGAAGGCATAGGCCGAGACGTTCTTGACGCCGATCTCGATGGCTCCCGCTACAACGTCGAGCAACGACGCCTCACCGGCCTCATGACCCTTAGTGCGAGGTAAACCCCGAGCGTTCGCCCAGCGGCCGTTGCCGTCCATGACGATCGCGATGTGCCCGGGGATCAGCTCCGCGGGCACATCGGGCGGGCGGGCCCCGGACGGATGGGCGAACGGCGGGTTGCTCACGGTCGACAACTCGACTCCGGCTTCGTCATGTTCGCTCCACCAGTCTTAGGGAGCGCACGCCGCGCTCGAGATGCCATTGCAGGAAGGCGGTCACCAGACCACTGCCCTCACGACGGTGCTGGGGCAGGCTCTTATCAGCGACGCCCCAGTCACCGACGAGCAGCGCCGCAAGAAGCTCCAGGGTGGCCAGCGCCGGTACCGCTGAGCCGGGCGTGCGGCAGGATGGGCAGACGGTACCGCCGCTGGCAAGGTTGAAAGCGCGCTGAGGCCCCGGCGCACCACAGCGTGCGCAGTCATGAAAGCTCGGTGCCCACCCCGCAACAGCCAGCGACCGAAGCAGGTAGGAGTCCAGCACCAGCCCCGCCTCATGCTCGCCACCGGCCAGTGCGCTCAGCCCGCCGGCCAGCAACAAGAACTGCTGAACCGCGGGCTCACGTTCCTCGGTGAGCCGTTCGGCGGTCTCGAGCATCGCCGTCGCCGCGGTGTAGGAGACATAGTCGCGGGCGATCGGATCGCCGTACGGGGCAATGGTTACGGCCTGGGTCACGGTGTCCAGCGAGCGCCCCTCATAGAGCTGGACGTCGACGATCATGAACGGCTCGAGCCGAGCGCCGAAACGCGACTTGGTCCGGCGCACACCCTTGGCGGCGGCCCTGACCTTGCCGTGCTGGCGGGTCAGAAGTGTGACGATGCGATCCGCCTCACCCAGTTTCTGGGCGCGCAGGACGATCGCAGCGTCGCGATATAGGGCCATGGCCTCATTGTCCTATGCCGGCCGGCGAACGGCGGTATGCCGTGCCGCTCAGCGCCACGTCCAGCATCACAAACTCGACAGGACGCAACTCTTCTTCATACGTATGTCCTATGTCGCTTAGCGTGGATACGTTCAGCGTGTGGAGATTCCTCAATGCCCGGTGCACAGGCACT
>OCZT010003814.1_pt1 | contig 15369 bp, 16 predicted proteins | sample 1539031 | NCBI WGS metagenome assembly OCZT01 (sample SAMEA3539308, study PRJEB22396) | soil metagenome | biome: tundra; feature: field; material: soil | place: USA | collected 2010-05 | depth 0.15 m | reverse complement strand
ATACGTATCGCGAGTACGAGTACTTGAACCAGTTATGGAGCGCGAACCAGGCGCCATGGAAGGTTTGGCAGGAATAATTTGGCTGAAATAATGAAGAACGGCTTCTGGCGTGACCGTAGTGTCTTTATCACTGGCGCCACGGGACTGGTGGGCGGATGGTTGACGAAGCACCTGCTGGAGCAGGGCGCGTCCGTGACGGCGCTGGTACGAGACTGGGTTCCCGCCAGCACATTTGTGCGCGACGGATTTGCCGACCGCGTCAACGTAGTCCGCGGCGGGCTGAGCAGTCCCTATCTGCTGGAGCGCGTGTTGGGCGAGTATGAGATCGAAGTCGTATTTCATCTCGCCGCCCAAACCATCGTGGGAATCGCCAACCGCAATCCACTTTCGACTTTCGAGAGCAATGTACGCGGAACCTGGAATCTTCTGGAGGCTTGCCGGCGCTCGCCGCTGGTGAAGTCGGTCATCCTCGCGTCTTCGGACAAGGCTTACGGCGATCAGAAGGCGCTTCCCTATAAGGAAGACATGCCGTTGCAGGGGAAGCATCCCTACGACGTCAGCAAGTCGTGCGCGGACCTGATTGCGCAATCCTATGCGCACACCTTTGGTGTTCCACTGGCGATTACGCGCTGCGGCAATTTTTACGGTGGCGGCGACCTGAACTGGAACCGCGTAGTGCCCGGCACGATCCGCGCCGTGATTCGCGGCGAACGACCCATTATCCGCTCCGACGGCAAATACGTGCGCGACTACTTCTACGTGGAAGATGGCTCCGCGGCGTACATGCTGCTGGCCGAGCGGCTCCGGCAGAATTCAAAGCTTTGCGGCGCAGCCTATAACTTTTCCAATGAAGCGCAGATTAGCGTTCTTGAACTGGTGAATGCGATCCTCGGGAAAATGGGATCGAAGTTGAAGCCCGAGATTCAGAACCAAGCCTCGAATGAGATCCGCCATCAGTTCCTGAGTGCCGAGCGGGCACGCACGGAATTGAACTGGAAGCCCATGTTCACGCTGGATCAAGGATTGGAGAAGACGATTGCGTGGTACCGGGAGGCGCTGAAGTAGTGTCACGAGCTGACAAGTTGCGCGACCAGATCCGCGGAATGGTGGGCGACTACTACCGTGAGGCCTTCCCCGCCCGTCCGTTCGTGCCGGGATCGTCCCCCGTACCCATATCCGGCCGTGTCTTCGACGAACAAGAACTCGAATTGCTGGTCGACTCCTCGCTCGATTTCTGGCTGACCACCGGACGGTTCGCTGAGCAGTTCGAACGTGAGTTCGCCAAATTCGTCGGTGTGCGCGAGGCGGTGCTGGTGAACTCGGGCTCGTCGGCCAACCTGCTGACGATCGCAGCCCTGACTTCGCAGAAATTGGGCGATCGGCGGCTGCGGCCCGGAGACGAGGTCATCACCCTGGCTGCCGGATTCCCCACCACGGTCAATCCCATCCTGCAGAACCAATTGGTTCCCGTCTTCATCGATGTTCACCTTCCCACGTTCAACGTGGATGTCAGTGGTCTAGAAACGGCGCTATCCGGCCGCACCCGTGCCGTCATTTTTGCGCACACGTTGGGGAATCCCTTTGACCTCGATGCCGTAATGGCGTTCACGAAAAAGCACAACTTGTGGCTGATCGAGGACTGCTGTGACGCGCTCGGCTCGACCTATCGCGGACAGAAAGTCGGAACCTTCGGCGATCTCGCGACCGTCAGCTTTTATCCCGCGCACCACATCACGATGGGCGAAGGCGGATGCGTACTGACGGATAAGCCGTTGTTGAAGACGCTGGTCGAATCCTTCCGCGATTGGGGGCGGGATTGCTGGTGTGACCCGGGTAAAGAGAACACCTGTGGCAAGCGCTTCGATTGGCAATTGGGTGACCTGCCCCACGGCTACGATCACAAATATATTTATTCCCACGTGGGCTATAACCTGAAGGCCACCGACATGCAAGCGGCGGTGGGTGTCGCGCAGTTAAAGAAACTGCCGGCATTCATTGAGGCGAGGAAACACAATTTTGCATATTTGAAGGCAGGACTCAAAGACGCGGAGGAGCACTTCATCTTGCCGGAAGCAACCTCGAATTCCGACCCCAGTTGGTTCGGATTTCCCCTCCTGCTACGGGAAACAGCTCCCTTCTCGCGCAACGCCCTGATTGAGTTTCTCAATGGAAGGAAGATCGGTACTCGGCAGCTGTTCGGCGGCAATCTCGTCCGTCAGCCTGCTTACGCGGGCCTCACCTATCGCATAGTGGGTGATCTGGGAACCAGTGACCGCGTGATGAATCAAGCCTTCTGGATTGGCGTATATCCCGGGCTCACACAGGCGATGCTGGATTACGTTCTGGAAACGATAAACGAAATTGCTTTTAAAGGGGTACATTCCAATGCCGCACGAAAATAACCAACATTCCTCCGGCCAGCTTCCAGAGATTCGATTGGGGTCCAAGGTGATCGGACCCGGGAAGCCTTGCTACGTGGTCGCTGAAATCGGAATCAACCACAATGGAGATATCGATCTCGCGAAAAAACTTATCAACGTGGCCTTGGGCTCCGGTTGTGACGCCGTCAAGTTTCAGAAGAGAACCATCGACGTTGTCTACTCGCCGGAGGAACTGGCCAAACCCCGGGAAAGCCCTTTTGGAAACACCAATGGCGATCTGAAACGCGGCCTCGAATTCGAGATGGAAGAGTATCGGGAGATTGACCGCTATTGCCGTGAAGTCAAGATGGACTGGTTTGCTTCCTGCTGGGACGAGGCCTCTGTCGATTTCATAGCCCAGTTCAACGTCCCGTGCTTTAAAATCGCTTCCGCATCCCTCACCGATGACAACCTGCTGCGCCATACCCGTGCGGTTGGCAAGCCGATCATTTTGTCGACCGGAATGAGTACGATCCAAGAGGTCGACCGTGCGGTGGGAGTTCTGGGTAAGCAGGAACTCATCATTCTACATGCTTGCAGCACGTATCCCGCGTACTACGAAGAATTGAACCTGCACGTCATCGGTGTGCTGAAAGATCGGTATGGCGTGCCGGTTGGATATTCCGGCCACGAAACGGGGTTGCCCTCGAGCGTCGCGGCCAAGGTGCTCGGCGCCTGCATGATCGAGCGGCACATCACGCTTGACCGCTCCATGTGGGGTTCCGACCACGCGGCGTCGCTGGAACCGAATGGCATCACGCGCTTGATCCGAGACATCCGCTTGATCGAAAAATCGATGGGTGACGGCGTCAAGCGAGTGCTGGAGCGCGAGCAGCCGATCATCAAGAAGCTGCGGCGCGTAGGAGCAGTCTAGTGCAGGAGAAAGCGCCCGAGATCAAGGCCATCGCTATGGATGTCGATGGGGTGCTCACCGATGGCGGTGTTTGGTGGGGGCCAAACGGCGAAGAATGGAAGCGCTTTCACTTTTCCGACATCATGGGCCTGTCGCTGGCGCGAAAGTCGGGGATGGTGATTGCCCTGATTTCGGGCGAGAACAGCCCGCTGGTCGACCGGTTGGCCACTAAGCTCAGCATCAGCGACGTGCACAAGGACTGCAAGGACAAAGCCAGTGCGCTGCGCGCGTTTTCGGAACGGCACGGATTGGGCCTGCAGGAGATTTGCTTCATTGGGGACGATGTCAACGATTTGCCCGCGCTTAGCATCGTCGGTCTCAGCGCCTGTCCAGCGGATGCGCGCCCTTCGATCCGAGAGCATTGCCAGGTGGTCACCAAACTCGCAGGCGGCAACGGCGCCGTGCGCGAGGTCGTGGACATGTTGCTCGAGTCCGCCGCAATGGCAGCAAAGCCGGTTCGCTAGGAGAGCGTTCCGTTCATTTTCCTGTTAATTGAAATACCTGATGGGACGGTATGCTGAATACATCTATGCAATTTCTAAAGGATTATCTCGTCAGGCTTGGTCCGAATAATATTCTCGTTCAATCCGCATTGCGGATGCACGGTCTTCGTCATGGCTACCGGGTTGAATTTGCGCATGGTGCGATCGTGCTCCACAAGGGTGAGCGGGAAATGATCCTGAACAAAGCGCAATACGTTCAGGTTCCGATAATGATGGAGTGCTATAACCTATTCTTCGACACCATCGAGAGCCAAGGGATTGAAGGTCGAACAGTCCTGGACTTCTCCAAGCCCGGTCTCCAACGCTACCGCAAGAGTGGCGCTGCATTTCATTTTCCGTCAATTCCGGAAGATGATGTGATGGACGTCTATACTCATGGCTATGTACCTCAACCCGGCGACGTTCTTTGGGATGCTGGCGCACATGCTGGTGCCACTGCCTATTTCTTAGCGCAGATGGTAGGACCCAGCGGCAGAGTTTATGCTTTTGAACCCGACGAGAATAACTATAACTACCTGCTGCGAAACGTCGAATTGCACAAACTGAATAACGTCATACCGGTAAAGAAAGCTCTTTCAGATTCTAGCGGTACGGCTGAATTTTGTATGGACGGCTCCATGTGTGCGGGGCTGACCGACTATCTCACGTATTCGGAAAAGGATAAGTTTCAAAAGGTAGTAACCGTAAGCTTTGCTGACGCGTGCGCCGAATTCGGCGAGGTTCCGGTCTACGTGAAAATGGATATAGAAGGCGCGGAGGTTGTCGCGGTCGAAGGCGCACGAGAGTTTCTGAAGGCGCATCCGGTCAATTTTGCAATCGAGAGCTATCACCGAGTCGATGGAGAGCTGACATGGAAACCTTTGGAGAAACTGTTTTCCAGTATCGGATATGAGGTTTGGTCGTCAGATAAATTTGGCCAGATGTTTACTTGGGCGAAGCCGGCTTCTACATGAAATTCCTCGTCCGCTGCGTTGGAGACGCCCCGTGAGAATGACGACGACCCGCAAGCTTGCGCGTCAACGCACATGCAGCGTAATCACCGGGTGTGCTAATCCGAGGGCAGTAATCCTGTTGCAGATGCCTTGGATTTGGATCATCGGCGCCGTAACAGCCGAGATCCCGGAATGGCATAGCAAACCAGGTCCCACCCTTCCACCAAATGAGGGTGCAGGAAGAAGCTGTAACTTGGATTGATTGATTGAATGAGGAGCGGAATCTTCCATAGATGATCCTGCAAATGATAGGTGCAGATGGCAAGCACCGGAGAATACTGTTGAATGATTTTGCGCGCTCCATTCAGTGCGTCCAATTCAGCGCCCTCGATATCCAGTTTTATATAAGTCGGTTGCGTCTCCGAAAGAGCTTCATCGAGAGCGACGCTGTTCACCACCATGTCACCCTTGCCGACAGAGGAGGCTTCGTTTCCATCACCGGAGAACGTGACCGTTCCGGTGTGGGCTCCCACGGCCGCGCGTTGCAGCGTTATGGATTCGCGTTCCGGACGCAGTGACACCTCTTTTTCGAGCTTCCCGAAGTTGGCAGGGTCAGGCTCAAAGCTGTAGATCCTCTGGAAGGATTTCTTGGGCTGGTCTAGGAAGCTCCGGATGCTATCACCGTCGTAGGCGCCGCAATCGACGAACACCTCGTGATCCGTAAGCGGGCAGAGTTCTAGTGGAAAATAGATCGTGTGCTGAACAGGACTGCTTAGCGCATCGAATTCGCCCAGCAAACGCCAACGCAATTGCGCAAGATATTCACTTCGGGGAGGCATCGTCTGACCACAGACGGCCAGCTCGGCGCACGTCATTCGCTTGTTGATGTACCCTGTGAGGGAGATCGACGGCGTAGTGCGGCAGGAAGACCTCCGCGTGCTTCCAAAACAGCGGCTGGAACGTGACTACGTACCTGCAGCCCAAGCTCCGCAGCTGCGATTCGCGCTGTGCCATCCGATCGGTAGCCTCGCCTCTCCAGATCGTGATAACAAAGGTTGCTCGGTCGCCGTGACGTCGTGCCGCCTCTCCCGGAGAGTGGACCTCCACCCCTTCCACAAAAGTGTTCCATAGGCGCGCATCGTTATCCGCAAAAGCAACAGGTTCAATGCCTACCTTGCGCAGTCCAGCCAAAGTCTTACGACCAATATGTCCCGCGCCGAATAATACGATCAGATCCTTCGATGGTCCCGCCATCAGGTCAAATGCTGACCTCTCCCGCGCCGTTGCTTCCGCCTCACCTTCGGCGAACAACTCTTCCAGTGCTGTGGTCATGTCCTTGCCAGCAAGCCCTCTCCCTCCAGAAACCATTCGCTCTCACCCCCGCATCACATCTTTGGCGCGATGTACCACTCCTACCAGCAACTCCTACCACCATCCACCACGAGGTTCGTGCCCGTCATATATGACGATGCGTCCGAACACAGAAACACAATAGCGCCTTGATATTCGTTAATCGCAGCCATACGTCCAAGCGGGATCAGGTTTGTCAGGCGCGCAACAAAATCCTCTGGCTGGCCGTTGTACACGCCACCAGGGGAAATGGCATTGACGCGTACTTTTTTGTCGGCCCAGTAGCTGGCCAGATATCGAGTCAGACCCACCAGCGCGGACTTTACTACAGAATAGGTGACGGGCTTGACGGGCTGCATTTGCTCCGGCACACCGGGCTGCCGGTAGATGCGCTGATCGGGAGCGATAAGCGCGAGATCCGACGCCACGTTTACGATGACTCCGCCGCCGTGGCTGGCCATGTGACTTCCAAACACTTTGCTGCACAGGAAAGCGCCGGTCAAGCCTACGGCAATGTCCGCTTCCCACTGCGCCAAAGGAAAATTCTCCAGCCGCGAGAAGTTCACCGCTGTGCTAGCCTCCATCTTGGGATTGTTAGCCGCGTTGTTGATAAGGATATCGAGACGTCCGAACCGGGCCAGGATCTCAGCACGCAGCGCCTCGATTTCCGGCTCCTTGGTTATGTCCGCAGCGCCGCTGATTGCTGGGACACCATACTCGTGCGACAAAGCTGCTGCTTTTTCGTTCGCTCGTTGCTGTTGAATGTCCACGAGAACCGGGATGCCGCCTGCCGCCGCAATGGCCCGTGCGTGTTGCTCGCCGAGTAGTCCCGCACCTCCGGTAATAACGGCAACGCGCCCGGTTAAATCAAAGGGATTCCCAAGCTCTGTCATACTTTCTCGATTCTTCAGGAAAGCTCCACTACACGGCCGGTCGCGATCGATTCCTTCGCGGCCAGCGCCAGTTTGAGGCTCCACATGCCTTCGTCCAAGTCAACTACTGGCTTGCTCCGCGTTTTCACACAGTCAAGAAAATGCTGCATTTCAAGGATGAACAGTTGATTACGGTCAAGTTGCTCGCAAGAGAACCGGTCCGCCACGCTTCCTTCTGCGTCGTATAGGGTGACCGAAAGCGTCGGAAAATCGAGAATGGCTTTGCCCGCATCCCCGATCACCTCACACTGTCGCTGCGGCGGCCGCTGCAGATAGTCCTGCTGCAAGTGGACGGGGAGTGGCCTTCCGGCGAACTCGCACCGCATCAGTGTACTGGCGACGTCCTCAACGTCAATCTCAAGATTACTCCAGTGCCCGCCGATCGAGAACAAACGCTTCGCCTTGCCGAACAAGGAATAGAGATAGTCGAACTCGTGAATCTGCGAGAGTATTACACCCCCGCCCAAGTCTGCCCGCGCGGCATACATCTGTCGGTAGTCCTCATAACGATGCCAACCCGGCAGGTATTCGCCCACCGAGGCGCGAACGCCAAGCAGGTTGCCAAGCAGGCCTTTTCGTACAATCTCCTGCATGCGGAGGAAACAGGGGTGAAAACGAAGCTGATAGCCGACCATGACAATCCGGGCTTGTTTCTCAACCAGAGCTCGCAGCTCAGGCAGACCCGCCAGGGCATCCGATAGTGGCTTCTCTACAAAGAGATCGCAGCCGGCTCGAACGCAAGCCAATGCCACAGGAACATGCAAGCTGCTAGGGTTGCAAATAAACGCGATGTCAGGCTTTTCCGCGAGCGCCGATTCCAAGTCCCCAAAAACGCGAAGCTGGTACTCCCTCTCGACATCGCGATCAGCGTCAATCTGCAAAGTGGGTGTAATGACAGGGGAAAGCTTTCTGACACGATAAGCGAGTATCTCGACATCTGCACTGAGCAGCGCACGCAGATTTCGTAGATGGCGCTGCCCGATGCCCCCAAGTCCGACGATTAATATCTTCATCGGTTCGCTCCGAACACGAAACCCGCTGCCTGCAATTGGCTCAACACACGGTCCCGATTATGCCGAATCCACGCAAGCTCTTTTCCAGCGTCGCCTCGCGCAATCTGCATTACAAAGTCTCCTTTGTATCCAATTCGGAAGAGCTGGGAAAGCAAAACCGGAATCTCCGCATTGCCCGTCCCAAGCGGGACAGTCCCACCGCCGCGTACCCGGTCTTTTATATGTACGCTACCGATTCGGTCGCCATAGACCGCAATTTCTTCCCGCACATCGTAGCCAAGAGAAGCGCTGTTTCCTGAGTCGTAGTTCACTTTCAAGTAAGGATGTGGCAACTTGGCTAAGAGTGAACTAAAGCGTTTTGGATCGAGCGATGTCTCCAAGTGCAATTCGATATCAGCTTTTTCGGCAAGTCCAAGCACATGGCGCAGCACCTGCACGGCCTGGGCCCCTTCGGCATCGCTGTCAATCCTTGAATTGTCCACAAAAGGAAGAACAACGCGACGAATACCGGCAAGCTTGCAGCGATCCAGCAGCCACAATAATTTGTTAATTCTCTCTTCCGATTCGGCTGCCTCTGCTTTAGCGAGCGGACACTCCATGAAGTAGTCGGCGCAGACGGAGACGACAGCGATATTACATTTCGCAGACAGCAGGCGCATTTCCGCCAGACCATTATCGGTGCCGAGCGGATTGTCGCTCTCGCCGGGAAAGTCGTAAATCCACTCAATCGCGTCAAGTCCCGCCTCTGCTGCCAGCGGGAATTCCTCTTTCCAATGCTTTCTCGGAAAGCACTGAAAGCACCCGTCAGATGGCGGCAGAAGGCGTCCCTGCATCGCTCCAATTCGCATGATCGTTACTCCTCCTCCACGGGGATCAACATGTTCGAGAGAAATTCCTCACGCGAGAGGAACGGATAAAGATCTTCCAGCGGCTTGGAGACGAACGATCCATCCGGGCGTTGCACGGAGGAGAGTCGTGGACCGCGCAACTCATCGGGAAGAATGACCGTGTCACAAACCAGCGGGCCGCCACGGCTGAGCACTCGCCGCAGATCGGCACGCAGATCGGATTGATCGCGGATGATGTCGGTCTGCAACCCATAAGCCTGAGCCACCTTGGTGATATCCGGCAGAGTCTGCCCGGTCTCGGGGCTGCAACCGATACGCGGTGCGCCAAAGAAGTTCGTTTGCGAAATACGAATTGAAGCATAACCGCCATTGTTCAACACAAAAAACGTGATTGGGAGCTTGAGCCGCGAGACGGTCTCCAGTTCCTGGATGTTGAATTGAAAGCCTCCGTCCCCATCCACACACACTACTGGGCGGCGGCCGTTGGCCATGCAGACCCCAATGGAAGCTGCGATGCCAAATCCCATCGCCCCCAACGCCGTGGTATGAAATACTCTCTGCCCGGTCTTAACCCGTAGCGCCAGTAGGAAGAGTTCAATCGCGCTGCCCGAACTCCCGGAGACGATGGGGGTGTTCCCCGGCAGCACGTCCTGAAGCGCTTCTGCCAGGTGATACATGCTGACTGGCCCTTCGGGCTTGCGATGTTCTGGCAGGATGACAGGATAGCGGTTCTTCCAATCCACGCAGCGCTGCTTCCAAGGCGAACGATCCATTCGCTGAATTTCCGGCTTGCGGCGAAGCAAAGCGCGAATGAACTCGCCTGCGTCAGCCTGCACCTTCGTCTGAATGGAATCACCCATCTTGGCCAGTTCGAAGGGATCAATGTCCACCATCACTTTGTGCGCGGCGCGGGCAAATCGCTCTGGGGAGTAGCCTGTGATTACTCGATCCAGGCGCGCGCCCAGCGCGAGCAGGAAATCGGAATTCTGGACAGCAAAGTTTGCTCCGCGCGGCGCAAGAGAACCGGGACGACCAACAAATAAGGGATGATCATCGGCAATCAGATCGATTGCAAGCCAAGTCGACTCGACCGGAACGCCAAGCACTTCGACCAGCTCCAGAAACTCCTTTTCCGCACGCGCCAATCGGATGCCGTTGCCTGCCAGAAGCATGGGCCGCTCAGACTTATTTAAGGCGCAAATCGTTTCCCCGACCAGCGCTTCCATATCTATCGGTGAAGGAAGTTCGCATACGCACTCAGAAGGGTCGAAGCCGCGCAGGGTCTCCGGGTCGATGGGGCTGGCCTGTACATCGAGCGGAATATCAATCCAAACAGGACCCGGACGACCCGATTTTGCAAGATAAAGTGCCTTCTCCATGTGGTAGCGGATCGAGCCCGGATCCCCGACGGTTATCGCGTACTTGGTCAAGGGGCGGACAATCGAAACGATGTCAACCTCCTGCATTCCAACTTGCCGAACACCCAGCGGTGTTCCATCGGGTGCAAACATCCGGTCCGCGCGTTTTACCTGACCGGAAAGAAAAAGGCACGGCGTCGAATCCAGCCAGGCACCGGCTAGCCCGGTGATCGCATTTGTGCTGCCCGGACCGGTAGTCACCAGTGCGACACCGAGATGATTGGTAGCCTTTGAGTAATTTTCCGCTGCAATCGCACTGGCCTGCTCGTGCAGATTGCAAACGAAATCAACCCCGCTACAGCGGCTAAGGGAGTCGTTGAGATGCATGGCCCCACCGCCAGGCACCAGAAAGACATGTTTCACGCCGGTGTCCGCGACAATGCGAAAAACGTAATCCGAAAGCTTCATTGCTGCCCAGGCTCCATTGGCGCTAACACTGAATGTTCTGCAATTTCACAAATGCGCAAAAGCTGCGGCGACTCTTGATAATATCGCAGGGGGCACTTTGCCCGTGTAAAGATGCAAGAATGAGCTTCTCAGATTTTGCCAACAAATGGAGCGCGGGACTGACGCGGCACATCCCGCCCGGCCAGTTCGGGCGCTACCTGCTGGTGGGTACCTGGAATACCTTGTTCGGATACGGCACGTTCGCGCTCTTCACGGCGGTTCTGAATCCCTTTGTGCCGCACAGTTACATCCTGGCCTCCTTGCTCTCCAGCCTGCTGAACATCACCGTTGCCTACCTGGGCTACAAATGGTTCGTATTCAAAACCAGGGGCCATTACCTGCGCGAATGGATGCGCTGCGTCGCGGTCTACGGCAGTGGCATTATTGTCGGCCTGATCGCGCTCCCGGTGCTCGTATTTCTGATCCGGCATAACACTCGTTTTTTTGTCCAGGCTCCCTATATTGCTGGCGCTCTTCTGATGGTCGTTGTAGTGTTTTTCAGCTTCTTTGGGCACAAAAAGTTCTCCTTTCGGACGCCTGCATAATGCGCATACTCATCACCGGCGGGTCGGGATTCATTGGACGAAATCTGGCGGAGCAACTTGCTTCCACGTTTCAGGTGTCGGCGCCCTCCTCGGCCGAACTGGATTTGCTGAAGGAGCAGGCGGTGCGCGAATACCTCAGCACGCACCATTTAGACGTCGTCGTGCATGCGGCTACCACGCGGTCGAATCGGCGGGTGGCTGCTCCTCTGGATATGCTCGAACGCAATTGCCGCATGTTTTTCAATCTCGTGCGCAATCAGGGACGATTCGGGAAAATGATTCACTTCGGTTCGGGGGCGGAGTACGACCGCGTTCAACTGCCGGCGCGGGTGCGGGAAGATTATTTCGATACGCGTGTGCCCAGGGACGCGTACGGGTTTTCCAAGTACATTTGCGCCAAGTATATCGAGCGCTCCGACCGGATCGTTGATTTGCGGTTGTTTGGAGTTTTCGGTCCCTCCGAGGACTACACGGTGCGATTCATTTCGAACGCCTGCTGCCGGGCGTTGAAAGGATTGCCGATTGTGCTGCGGCAGGATATCGTGTTTGACTACCTATACGTCAAAGACCTGGTCAAGATCACGAGGTGGTTCATCGAGAATGACGGCCGCCACAAGGCGTACAACGTCTGCAGCGGACGGCCGGTGGCCATAACCGAATTAGCCCGAGTGATTGCCCGGGTCTCGGCCCAGGTCTCGGGGCGCGATCCGGATGTGTCGGTCATGAACGCAGGGACAGGGCCCGAGTACTCCGCGGACAACTCGCGTATGCTGGCGGAAATGGGCGAGTATCGGTTTTGGGATCTAGAGGGCGCGATCAGGGACCTCTATGGTTGGTATGAGCGGCACGAAAAGATCGATGTGGAATCGCTGAGGTTCGACGAGCAAAACAAATTCGGAGCTAGCAAGTGACCGCAGCCCAGGCCTGCATATCGAGAGTTGTGCAATGACGAGTAATTCTCGTGAAGGTAGCATCATGCATGAGGTGAGCCGCCCTTGTCCGGTGTGCGGAGGCAGATCTGCGGAACCGGTGTTCCAACAATCTTTCCAAACTCTCGAGAGAGGCGGGCCAGTCAACGGATACGACGTAGTTGTGTGTGCCGTTTGCGGCATGGCATTTGCAGATGGTATACCCCCGCAATCCGAATTCGATCGCTATTACTGGGAACTGTCCAAGTACGAGTATGAACATAGGGGCGGCAAAGAATCGGAAGACGACAGACACCGTTTGAAGATCTTGGCCGATCTGCTTCAGCCAATCATCCCGGACCGAAGCTCCCGTATCCTGGAAATTGGATGTGCAAACGGCCGCTTGCTTTCATACTTAAAGGAAGCCGGCTATGGTGACGTGACGGGTGTTGACCCTTCACCCGGTTGCGCCCGCGCTGCAAAGCTACTCTACGACGTTCCGGTGGAGACGGGGACGGTTTTTGACTTTCGGAAGCCCGACACGGGCTATGACTTCGTAGTCACCTTGGGCGTTCTCGAACACATTCGAGACTTGCAGCGCGCTGTACAACGCGTCCGTGACGTGACCTTAGATAATGGTCGAGTCTTCGTCGGCGTTCCCGATGCCAGTAATCTGATCGCCCAGCAGGACGCACCATTTCAGGAATTTAGCACGGAACACATCAACTTCTTTTCCCCTAGGTCTCTGCAATATTTGATGGAAGCAGCTGGGTTCCGCACGATCAGCTGTGCTTCGGTCAAGCTTGAGCTTCACCGCGGTGTTTTGACCCCGTCGGTGTGTGGTGTGTTTGAACTTTCGACGGAATTCAGAACGGAATTCCCGTACGATGGCACCAGTAAGGAGGGACTGGTTCGCTATGTCAGGGAATGTGCGGCGATGGATAAGCAATTGCGAGACAAGATCCGGCAAGCGATTGCAGGCCGAGCCGTGATCGTTTGGGGTATTGGAACGCACACTCGGCGTTTGCTGGCAAATAAAGCTTTGCGTCACAGCGATATTTCCGCATTCGTTGATTCGAACCCAAAGTACCAGGGCCAGGAACTCATTGGAATTCCTGTTTTGTCTCCGGGCCGCTTGGCGGGCCGTCGAGAGCCCATTCTGATCTCCTCGTACGCTTTTCAGGAGGAGATCAGCAAGGAAATTCGGGACCGACTACAGCTCCCGAATGAATTAATCCTCTTATACAAGATGAACAAAGAACGAGATTCCCATGGCTGATGTGCAACGGGCGGGCGCGAATAGAACAATTTCGATCATTACTCCCTGCTACAACGAGGAGGCCAACGTGCGCGAACTCTACGAACGCGTACGGGCGGCAATTGCCAGTGCTGGCCGTTACAGGTACGAACATATTTTCATCGACAACGCCTCACTCGACAACACCTTGGGGGAACTTAAGCGCCTCGCAGCTCAGGACAAGAATGTGAAAGTGATTCGGAATACGCGCAACTTCGGCCATGTCCGCTCCCCTATGCACGCGTTTAACCAAACTACCGGGGATGCCGTCGTAGGCATTGTGGCCGACTTGCAGGATCCTCCCGAGATGATTGTTGACATGGTCCGCAAGTGGGAGGAGGGTTACCCGGTTGTGATCGGCATCAAGGCGGCAAGCGACGAAAGCGGTCTGATGTTCTGGATCCGAAAGCAATACTACAGGCTGGTGCGCCGTCTTTCCGGGGTAGAAACCTACGAGAACTATACGGGGTTTGGGCTGTATGACCGCCAGGTAGTGGAAGTCATAAAACAGTTCGACGATCCCTATCCGTACTTCCGAGGCATGATCGCGGAGGCCGGGTTTCGGCATTTCGACATTCCTTACCATCAGCCGGCGCGCAAACGCGGAATCACCAAGAACAATTTCTATACGCTTTACGACATAGCGATGCTCGCCATCACCAACCTCTCAAAGGTGCCGCTGCGGCTGGTGACCTTTTCCGGCTTTGTGGGCGCGCTACTTTCGGTGCTGGTATCACTGGCATATTTCATTTACAAACTGGTCTTTTGGAGCCACTTCTCGGTGGGCATCGCGCCGTTGGTCATCGGCGTATTTTTCTTCATGTCGATCCAAATGCTGTTTATGGGCATCATTGGGGAATACATTGGAACCATCCATACGCTGGTGCAGAAGCGGCCGCTGGTGGTCGAGCAGGAGAGGATCAATTTCGAATATGGCATGGGTGAACCCCTGCGGGAGCCATTGCAGGACCGATCCGAAAACAGCGAGGCGCAACCCAGTGCGACCTCGTGACATTTCACGCTGGACGGGAGATGTTCTATGAACGCGGATACTGCGCAGGCTCTGGTGGTCGCCAGGATTCGCGACTGCGCATCGGTGATGCAGAGCCTGCTGCAGTCTTCCGAGTATTTGAGCGCGGTAGTCAAGGTCGCGGACGCAATGACGACGTGTCTACGCTCGGGGAACAAGGTCCTGTTCTTTGGCAACGGCGGCAGCGCCGCCGACGCTCAGCACCTGGCGGCGGAACTGAGCGGACGGTTTCTGCGGGAACGGGCTAGCCTCGCGGGCTGGGCGCTGACTACCAATTCTTCCGTGCTGACCGCCATCGGCAACGATTATTCCTTTGACGAGGTGTTTGCGCGGCAGATTCAGGGGATCGGCGGTCCCGACGACGTTGCCTTCGCCATCAGCACCAGCGGCAACTCTCCCAACGTGCTGCGAGCCGTGAACGTGGCCCGCGACCGGAAACTCGTCACAGTAGGTCTGACTGGAAAAACCGGTGGGAAGTTGCGTAGCGCGGTCGATCACTGCATCTGCATTCCCAGCGATCAGACACCTCGTATCCAGGAAGCTCACATTTTAACTGGACACGTTCTTTGCGAACTGGTCGAGGAAACGTTGTTTGAGAAGAATTGACGATGGAAGCTGTTCGTCATCAGAGCATGTCATTCGATGGCGACTTCGCGGTGAGTCAAATACCCTTAGCGGCGATGCACTCCGGTGTGGCATGCCGCGCAGAGCGTGATCAAGTTTTCCTCTGAGTCGGCTCCCGAATGCTGCGGAACTCTCTGTGGTGCACCTCAAGATTCGACATCGTGCCACTTGACCGGCCAATGTGCGCTC
>OCZT010003813.1_pt1 | contig 15373 bp, 13 predicted proteins | sample 1539031 | NCBI WGS metagenome assembly OCZT01 (sample SAMEA3539308, study PRJEB22396) | soil metagenome | biome: tundra; feature: field; material: soil | place: USA | collected 2010-05 | depth 0.15 m | reverse complement strand
GTGAAGTACCGATTCACGGGAAACCCCCAGATCCACGTCACTCATATCAGTGGGTCGGGTACTGGCTCCATCGGCACTCCCGTCAACGCCACGCAGTACTACACCCTGGACCACCCGAACAACGACGACGAAATCTGGTACGTGCCCGTCACTTCCGCCGGCACCATCACGCTGAGCTTCACCTGGAGTGGGACCAATTCGAGCGACTTCAGCGAGTACTCGACCCAGGAGTTCCAGCCGTCGACGCCGTCCACCTACTCGCTTGACACCACGGGAACCTTCGAGAGCAGCACACCCACCGTGATAATGCAGTTCCCTTCGTTGACACCGGTCGGAGCGGGTGAACTTTACACCGGCTACAACAGCAATGACTCGTCAGGCATTTACACGATGTCGACCACCGCGGGGTACACGGCAGGCGTCACCGCGGACCAAGACGTCATCCTCTTCAATCCCGACATCTCGGCGTCCACGCAGTCACCGTCCACGTACGCGTCGGGTCAAGACTCGGCGCAAAGTTCGATCGGCGCCCTGATCATCGCAACACCGGCCAGCCAGTACACCGTCAGCTTCAACGGCAACGGCTCGACCAGTGGATCAATGAGTACCGAGTCCTCCGGAGCGCCCACGACGCTCAACACCAACACCTTCGCCCGCACTGGTTACAGCTTCGCTGGCTGGAATACCGCTGCGAACGGATCAGGCACGAGTTACGCCGACGGCGCGAGCTACCCCTTCACCGCCAGCACCACCCTCTACGCTCAGTGGACGGCGAATAACGTCACTGTGACCTTTAACGGCAACAATTCGACGAGTGGATCGATGATCGCCGAGATCAACAACCTGCCGGCAGCGCTGACGACGAACACCTTCATCCGAACCAGCTTCAGCTTCGCAGGCTGGAATACCGCTGCGAACGGATCAGGCACGAGTTACGCCGACGGCGCGAGCTACCCCTTCACCGCCAGCACCACCCTCTACGCTCAGTGGACGAGCCTGAACGTGAAGGTCACCAAGGCCGCCACCTTCCCCGTGAACGCTCAATCCCTCGGGGGATCGACGTTAACGATCAATCCCCAAAAAGTCGGCGACCTCATCGTCTTCCAATCGCAAATCTCATCACACAGCGTCACCGTGACGGGAGTGAGTTGCCCCGAGACCGGCGCCTGGCACCTCGCGGAACGATACGTCGACACGGTGAATGGGCTTATTACCGAAGAGATCTGGTGGGCGGTAGCGTCAGCCACGGGTTCCACCAAGATCACCGCCACGTATTCGGGAAGCATCGCCGCCCTCACTCCCGAGTTGATCGGCGACTCCTTCACCACGGCCAGCCCATCAATCTGGAGCGTCGTGTCGGGTAATGGTGCAGCGGCGGCCTCCACCACGGCCATCAAGTTCCCGAGCGTCGCCGGCGGTGCCACCGCCTCACAGTTGTACTGGGGTTACTCGGAATCGACCCAGACTGCGCTGGCCGGCAGCACTCCCGGCTTCACCTATTCGGGCACGGCCGTAGGGAATCTCGTCACTTCCAATGTTGCGCTGAGCCCCAACACCACCTACGCGCCCACGGCCGCTCAGACACCGATAAGCAATTACACCGCCATCGGGGCAATCTTCGCGGCCGTTCCCGCCTAAGAGTGACCTTCAACGGCAACGACGCGAATAGCGGCACGGAGAATCCCGAGATCGCGGGTTCGCCATCGACGCTGAGCACGAACGTTTTCGTCAATACCGGTTACTCCGACGCGGGTCGGAATACTTTGGTCAGCGCAACGGGCGCCCGTGACGCCGCCCGCGCGAGTTACTCCTTTCACTCGAACACTTTTCTCGACGCCCCCGAGTGAGGGGACGGGCCCCAGTGGCGTCGGGCTCCAACTCGGCCATCATGCCAGGAAGCTGGCGGCGGGGCTTCAGGCGGCACGGACCACGTTTCGCACCGCCGCTTTCGCTTCGCCGCCACTTCGATGCTCCACCCCGAGTGACGAGATCGACGTCGAAAGACGCTCTACTCTCCCCTGCGCAAATTGAAAATTGGCGACGCGCCCATAATGGTGTGATGGACCAAAACCACAGGATTCAGAATTTTCTCTGCGACATGGATGGCGTGCTGATCAATGACGGTTCAATCGTCGAGGGGGCGGACCAATTCTTGGAGCGTCTCCGGTCGACTGATCGAGGATTCTTAGTACTCACCAACAACTCCTTGTTCACCCCCGGAGAACTTCGAGTTCAGTTGACCTCCATGGGGCTGGAGGTGGAGGAGAGCCAGCTATGGACGTCGGCGCTCGCAACCGCTCAATTCGTCAACACTCAGCGGCCAAGGGGCACGGCGTTCGTGATTGGACAAGAGAGCCTCCACCTGGCCCTGGCCGACGTCGGATACCGCGAGGACTCCACGAGTCCCGACTACGTCGTTCTTGGTGAAACGTGGGAGTACTCCTACGACGACTTCGCGAAGGCGATCAGGTTCATCAATGGTGGCAGTCACTTCGTTAGCACCAACCCCGAGCCGACGGGTCCGGCTCGTGAAGGTTCGCTTCCGGGCTGTGGGGCGATGGCCGCGTTGATCGAGAGCGCGACGGGCGTCACCCCGTACGTGGTGGGCAAGCCCAACTCAATGATGCTCCGCGAAGGGATGAACGTACTGCGGGCATCTACCCATTCGACTGTCATGATTGGCGATCGCATGGAGACTGACGTTCTCGCCGGTGTCGACGCCGGGCTCAGCACGATTCTGGTGCTGTCTGGTGCCAACGATGAGCGCGACGCCTCGCGCTTCCCCTTTCGACCGTCGAGGGTCGTCGACTCAGTCGCCGAGTTGATCCGCGAACTTTGAGGACTTGCCGAGGGATGTCGCTGCACTGAGTGTGACTGAGGTTCGCAACTCCCTCTTCAATTAGTTCGCCCCGGTCTTCTTGATCGGTTCACGTCCTCGGGATCACTCGCTAGAAGTTCCGGAGTCGCCGCGGCGTAGGGAATTGCCAGCACCTCGTCGCAGTCCTCAGAGATTGCCGAAGTCGTTCACTTGCTGCGATTGAGGTAACTCAGAATTTCCTTGCTGCAGGGCGGACAGAAATGACTGAGCCCAGTCCGAGACGTCATGACGCAATACCTTGCGACGCATTCGCAACATTCGCGCCTTCGCTTCCTTGGGTCCGGCCTTCAGCGCAAGCCCGATTGCCTCCTTGATTCCGTCGAGGTCGTGTGGATTCACCATGAAGGCGCCGCGCAGTTCGGCAGCCGCTCCGGCAAACTCACTCAACACGAGCCGCCCAGTCAGATCAACTCGGCTCGCGACGTACTCCTTGGCGACCAAGTTCATGCCGTCTCGAAAAGGGGTCACGAGCATCACGTCGGCGGCCAGGTAGAGCGCCATCAGTTCCTCGAACGGGAGATTCTGGTGCAAGTAGTGAATGACCGGACTGCCGACCAGGCTGTGGTCGCCATTCATCGCACTGACGGCTTGTTCGAGATTGTGCCGCTCGAGGTCGTAGTGCGCGTCGGACTCACGACTGGGGACGGCGACCTGCACCATGACGTGCGTCCCGCCGCTGAGCTGGCCGTCCGCGTACATCTCGGTGACGGCGGTCAGTCTTTGTTGGATGCCCTTGGTGTAATCCAAACGGTCGACGCCCAGCAATACCACCTCCGGGTTACCAAGGTCGCGTCGAATCTCCTGGGCGCGCTCACGTATCTTTGGGTCCGACGCCATCGACGTGATTTGTGCGGTATTGACGGTGATGGGAAACGCCCCCACACGGATGACGCGACCGTCGTAGTTCAGTACCGAGTCGGTCCCGGTCGCCCCCATCAGGCGACGCGCGATGCGAGAGAAGTTCGACGCGGCGTGGGGAACCTGAAAGCCAATCAGGTCGGCGCCCAGCAGACCCTTGATAATCTCGCGTCGCCACGGCAATTGCATAAAAAGTTCACTGGGCGGAAAGGGGATGTGCAAGAAGAACCCGATGCGAACGTCGGGCCGCAGTTGGCGCAACATGTCGGGCACCAGCTGAAGTTGGTAATCGTGGATCCACACGGTGCCGTTGGGAGCGACCGTCTCAGCCGCCGCCGTCGCGTAGCGCATGTTGATGTCCTGATACACGTGCCACCACGCGCGATGAAACGTCGGTGCCCGAATTGCGTCGTGATACAAGGGCCAGAGCGTGGCGTTGGAGAATCCGAGATAGAAGTCCTCGTATTCTTCACTACTAATAGCGACGGCCTTGAGGCGGATTCCTTCGTACGTGGGGGGTGCGCCGTCGTGATCGGAGACCCCCGGCCAGCCAATCCACAGACCATCACGACTCTGCAGGACCGACGTCATCGCTGAAGCCAAACCTCCGGGGCTGGGTCGCCATTCGTCGTTGCCCTGGGCCGTCGAGTGTTGCACGGGCAATCGGTTCGCGACGACCACGAATTCGGCGGTTCGAGAGTCGGCGCCGGTAGCAGGCTCCTCCACCAAAGTCAGCTCACGAAAATCGCCGGTGGGATGTAACATACTTCGTCTCCAATTCTGAATTGTTCTCTGGTTGGCTGGCGAAAATTCTGGGCGGCGATGACGGCGGAGACGCCGCATCCTCAAACGATGCACGAATGTCGACGCCACGATGTTGCCCTTGATCGGTCGAGTGGCTATCACCACTCGACCGACGATGGGTTCGCGTGACCACGAGCGTTTCCTCGCGCATCTAGATCACCGAATTCGGTCGGTTATTGGTCCCCGCGGCACCCCACCAACTCGGCGAACCCGCCGGACCGATTGACTTTCCGGTGGTTCGTTGCTCGGCTTCAATCACGGACAGCAATGCGTTGATCAGCGCGAGGTGCGGGAGCGCCTGTGGAAAATTCCCTAAGTGACGGGCGGTAGTGGGATCAATTTCCTCCCCGTAGAGCCCGAGCGCACTCGCCGAGCCCACCAACTTCTCGCACTGCGTCCGCGCTCGATCGAGTTCGCCGATCGCCACCAGCGCCGAGACGAGCCAGAATGAGCACGCGGTGAAACTACCTTCGGGCTGGCCCGCCAGCCCGTCGTCAGTCTCCTCCGGGCGGTAGCGATACACATAGGCCCCGTCGCTGAGTTCATTGGCGATAGCTAGTACGGTGGCTCGAATTCGTTCATCCTCCGAGGGCAGGAAGCCCAACATCGGCAACAACAAGAGAGACGCGTCAAGTTCGTCGGAACCATACGACTGGGTAAAGTAACCCGTCTCACTCACTGCGTTGGCGCACACGTCGGCATGAATCTCTTGAGCGGCGCTCCACCACAGCTCGGCGCGTTCTTTTTCGCCCCGCAACGCGGCGAGGCGTGCGCCACGATCGGTAGCGACCCAGCACATCACCTTGGAGAAAGTGAAGTGCTGAGGTTCGCCACGCACTTCCCAGATTCCCCGATCGGTATCTCCCCAACACTTCAGCGCAGTCTCCACGGCTTGCACGACAATTCGCCACGCCCGTTCACTGAGTGAATCCCTCGACCGAGTCTGTTCAAACACGCAGTCGACAATCGCCCCGAGTATGTCGAACTGAGTTTGGTTGTACGCCGCGTTCCCGTCGCGCACGGGACGACTGCCGACGTATCCCGAGAGGTGTTCGAGCTCAATCTCCGGCACCGCCGTCGCACCATCCACGGGGTAGAGCACTTGAAGGTGCCCGCGCGTCTGAGAGACCCCGCCCACCGTGGCGCCCCGCGGTTCGAGAACATCGCCCAGGAACGCCAAGAAATCGTCCGCTTCGGTGTCAAATCCCAGCACGTGCAGCGACCGCAAAGTAAAGGCGGCGTCGCGAATCCAGGTATAGCGATAGTCCCAGTTTCGATGACCTCCGGGTTGTTCGGGCAGTGACGTGGTGGGGGCCGCGAGCATTGCTCCCGTGGGGGCGTAGGTCAGTCCCTTGAGCGTGAGGGCACTGCGCTGGAGCAGTTCTCGCCACGGGTGATCGGGGAACTTCCCACCGTCGATCCAATCGCGCCAAAATCGACTCGTCTCCGCACGACGAGCGTCGACGTGTTCGCGCGTCGTGGGCGGCGCGACGTCGCCCCAACTCAGCACCACGAAGGATGATTCGCCCTCAGTCAGGCGGTGGCGTGCGCGAACCGCGCGCCCTTCGATTCCGAACCTGATGTCACCAGTCAACGTCAGGCGATTGAACTCCGGATTGCTGGTCGCCACCTGTTCGTACGTATCACCCGTGTACTCCCAGTGGGCATCGGCACGTCCGTAGTCGAAGGATGGCTCACAGTTGAGCAAGACATCAACCGTGCCGTGCAGGCACGTGGCCGAGCGCACCAGCATGTGCCGCGCGTCAAAATCACCGGGCGTTCGACGATGAAAGTCGGATCGATCGCCCGTGCGGTACCAGGGACCCACCGCCATGAAATCATTCACGATGAGCCAGCCGCTACGCGTCTGCCACGTGGTGGCGAGCACCATGGTGCCGGGGACATACTGACGGTGAGCGGGAACCGCACTGTCAACGGGTGCGAGGCGGAATGATCCCGCCGCGCGATCAAGAATGGTGCCAAAGACGCTCGGGTCATGAGGTCGAGGCATGCAGAGCCACTCAATCGAGCCGGTCGGTGCGACGAGGCAACTATTTTCGCAGTCCGAGAGAAACGCGTAATCGGCGATCGGCGGAAAGACAGTGGCCAGCGCCTCCTGATTGGGCGGCCCCAAGAGGTCGGCCTCGTCCAGTCGCGACGCCACGAAGGGTTGCGGCGGGCCCGCAAAGCCACGACGATTCTGACGCAACGTCAAATCGGAGATGCGATTGACTTCTGGTACCACACGGCCACCTTTGGTAAGAGTATCGGGCACGTACCACTCAGGCCTCAGTTGGACCTGACGTCTTAAATACCTCTACGACCACCTTACCCACGATTGAGAAAAGAAAATCCATCGATTGAATGAATCGCAGTCGGGCCGGCACGCATAGGCACGACAACCCCAATGATTACCATGACGCGAGCCGTGTTTTCTCACACCGCACGTATCAACGGCGAGAAATTGAGCGCGACATCTCTAAGAAAAGTTAGCACCACCGCACAAGTATTTCTAAAGTGTCCGGCCGGCCACCACGACGTGCCAGCAACACTGCTGAGGAGACGTACGCGTGCGTCGGCCCGACCCCCCGTTTCACACAGGTGACGGCGGCGTACTCAACGAAACGCCGGAATGAGAAATAGGGCGAAGAGTGACGCGTTGAACGTCGCGTGGGCCACCATCCCCGCCGCGAGTCGACCGGTCCTTTGCCGGAGGTAACCCAGGATCAAGGCCATCGGGAAGAGGACCAGTGGAGCCACGAGGCCCTCATCGGTGACGTGTATCACCGCAAAGATCAACGCCGTGATGAAGAGAGCGGGCGTGGCTCCCACTCGGCGCGTCAGTGCGCCTTGTACGAGTCCGCGAAAGAACAACTCCTCAACGATCGGCGCCCCCACCACCGCGATGACAATGTTGATGCTCCACCCCGTTGTTCCCTGCGGGACGGCACCGAGAATTCTCGGAGCCTGCCCGGACGGAGTGCCGAGTCCACCACCACTCGCGGCCAGGCCGAGGAGCGCGATGAGAAGCGGCCAGCAACGACCGAGCGCACCGCCCGCCAGGCCAGTGCCGATGTCCTGCCAGCGCGGCCACGACAGACCGAAGTCAATGGCTAGATTCTTCGAGCCGTTCATCGTCGAGGCGACGACCACCGCACCGACGAAACCTACCCACAGCACCAACTCGTTGCTCAAGAAGTACCACGGGTTCTTGATGCCCACGGACACGCCGCCGTTCGCGGTGACGAACACCACCGCGACGGCGACGGTGCCAAAAACGGCCACGCCCGCACCTACTGCGGCAATTCCTCCGCCCTTGATTCCGGGACCCTTGGGAACAAAGGGGACGTGTGCTGGTGCCAGCGAGGGCCACGCTTCGCCGTAGTCACCGTAGAGTCCGGCAGTCCACCCACGTCCATCCCACCATCGCCATGGGGCGACCTCCCACGGATCGCGATACCAACCCGGAGCGAAGCCCGTACTCGGATCCCGGGCTTCATCACTCCCCGGTTGTTCGTCCACTGAGTCGCTGATTACGGTCTGAGATCTACGACGATCGTGCCCGCAACCTTGTCGTGCCACGACTGGCGCCGCTTGTCCCAGAGCGGGGCCAGACTGTCGAGAATGAAGGGGATCTCAGCAAACAGTTGAAAGACGACGCCCGAGATCAGTGACCGGCCGGCCGCTCGCCAGAATCGAATTCTCTGGCCCGTGCGCGCGTCGCGCACTACGATACCCATGGCCATCTTCCCCACCGTCTGACCTCGCTTCGAACCATTCATGAGTCCGAAGTAAATAGCATTGGGAAACGACACGAGGATGAGAAGTATGAAGAATCCCAGGGCCAGGGACCCCGACTGATTCTGGTTCGTATTCGTGGTCGTCCCATTTTTCGAGCCCTTGACGAGTATTCCAACGATCGCCAGTAGAACGAAGTAGCCCGCTCCCAGAACGGCCCAGTCAATGATGATCGCCACGAGCCGCTTCCACCAGGGTGCGAGAGCGAGTTGAAGGGCCGGATCAGGAGTACCCGCACTCGGCGCACTGATCAACGTTCCGGGGGGCGGACCGTAGCCGGGTGGATAAGAACTGATTGGCGGCGCCGGAGTCATTGAAGGAGCGATGGTCATGGATGCGAAGGCGCTCGGAGCCTGCACGGGTCCTCCGAGCACTGGAGCAGGGTGAGCTCCCTGAGTTGGGGGCAGTCGTGAACCGCAACTGGAGCAATATGCTGCACTGGGCGCGGCTTGCGCTCCACAGGTAGTGCAAAACAAAGTGATACCCCCTCATCACTCAGAAAACCGAGATGGGCGTAACTATACCTAGTCCCCGGTGGCCCGCCACGAATTTCCATCGACCAACAAGATCGACCGAGTGGTGCGTTCGCTCCGAACTAAGAATCGGACATTGGTCCCCCGCGAAGAGTGAGCCCCAGGAGATCAGTGCAGATGAGTCCATGTCGCCCACAGCAGGCGCCTCTTCGTGAACAGGCGGTACTCTCGCAGTGCCATCAGTATTGGTGGTATTTCTCGTCGGCCGCGCCATCACATCTTTGTGTGGCTGCACGAGACTTGCGTCGTCGAGAACGAAGACGGTCGGAGCGAAGGTGGCGTGCCGCGCGGTGGGTGCCCCCGGAATGAAACTCACGACGTTGAGGCGCACACGAGAACTCTTCACCCGTGACGACGGGACAGGGCCGCGTCGCCGGGGAACTTCTCGGCGGAACCCTGAAGGTGGGTTATCACTTACGAGTGTGAGGAATTCTCGCTATTACATATCGAGAGATAAATTGCCACGGCCACGGCCACGCCACCAGGTCATGACCTTGTCGCGGACACGGTACCCACGAGACGGCTGTAGACCACGATGTTTGATTCGTAACTGCCCGTTTGATGATTGAAAGTGCCGCCACACGTGACCAGATTCAGCCGGCGCCCACCGGAGCGGCCGTACACCAGCGCATCGGGAAAGTTCGTCTTGGAGTATTGCACCACGCTGGTCACCCGAAACAAGGCGGTGATGCCATCGCTCAATCGGACCTCGATAAGTGCCCCCAACGGCAACGACTTGATATTAAAGAAGACACCGGGACCGAGGTACGAGTCGACGTGCCCCAAGATCACCGACGAGCCGACTTGTCCCGGGGTCGGCCCGAGACGGAACCACCCCACCGTGTGAACACTCGCGGGGACTTGAACCTGGTGATTGGCCAGGAGCCCCAACTCGCCCACTGAAGTTGAGATTCCCAGTGAGGGAACCAGCAAATGGAGAGGCAGCGATCGATCGAGCCCATGAGGCGACGTGGTCGTCGTAGCTACGTGTGTCGTTGACGTCACCGATGGGGTTGTCGTCGGCGTCAACACTCGTTTCCCCGGGTCGGCTGGTGACGCCGTGGCGACAATTATCACCGCAACGAGAATGAATGCCCCGCAGAGGGCCCAGTACTTCAGCTCTCTGCGGAGTAATCGATTATGTCCTTCGCGGCTCATCAGCGGGCTCGTCGACAGACGCGCGGTGGCTGCGGCGGCGTTGCCTGAAGGCCATGGCACCCGAGAACGCGGCCAGCGAAAGCGAGCCGAGAATCAGCGGCGTTCGCGCTAAACCGCGTGGTCCCGCTGTGCCGCCAAAGCCGGTCGCCGGCGGCCCCGAAGGGATGACCGTTGTCGTCGTGGTCGGAGCGATGGCTGTCGTGGTAGTTACCGGCGTCGTGGTCGAAGTCGTGGACGAAGGGGACGTAGTTGAAGTAGTTGACGAAGGAGACGTCGTGGACGAAGGGGACGTCGTGGACGTAGTTGACGAAGGGGACGTCGTGGACGTAGTTGACGACGGAGACGTCGTGGACGAAGGAGACGTCGTGGACGTGGTTGAAGTAGACCTCGTGGAGGTAGTCGTCGTGGACGACGTCGCCGACGATACCGCCGTCGTGGTTGTCGATCCCGTCACCGCTGATGAGCACGTGGGCACGGTGATCAAATTGTCGTCGAGGGTGACCGCGCCATTGCGGGCCAGGACTCGGCCGCTCACGTGAGCACCGGTGTTGAGTGTGATCGAGGTCAACGCCAGTATCGAGCCACTGAATTGGCTCGTGGTCCCCAAGGTGGCGGAACTGCCGACCTGCCAGAAGACGTGGCACGCTTGTGCACCATTCTCGAGCACGACTTGACTACCCGTGGCCGCCACTAAGGTCGAACCCGCCTGAAAGACGAAGACCGCGTCGCTCCTGCCGCCACCGTTCAACGTCAGTGTGCCGGTGAGCGACAGGCTCGAGGACGACTTGTAAATGCCCGCGACCAGCGTCTGGCCTCCCAGATTGCTCGCCACCGCGGCGGAAGGAGTCTCCCCGGCGGCCACGAGGTACGCCGCCGTCAGGTCTGACTTCGCCGTGCCCGCCGGGGCGTCATCGACGTGCTTCACCCCAGAACTTTGCGTGCCGGGCGGAAATCCGGTTATCGCCGAGCCCGGTGCCAGCCCGATGTTGCCGGCAATGACTGAGGAACCAGTATTGGTGATCGTGCTCCCCGCCAGGACGGCGTAGGTCGACGCTGTAGCGAGATCCACGTTCTGCACGGCAGCTCCCGCCGTGGGCATCGCCCACAATGTCGCCGCCAGGGCGCCAAATGAGATAGCTATCGCCATGGCGCCACGCTCGCGTAAATGACGAACCCTGCGGGCGCGATGTACATCTCGTAACTTCCGCAGGGTTTGGGCGGTAATCAGTCGATTACTGAGATGGGTAAGTTCGGACATGAGTCCTCATTCCCTTAGTTCGCGGTTATTTCATCGTCAACAACGACGAATAACGAACTCTATATAGGATGCAATTCTACCACCGATTGAATTTTCTTCATCGGGCGAACGAGGGTCTACCCAGGACCTTGTGACGTTTGATGACTCGGATAACTTGGTCTCAACTTCGTCTCAACTTCTTCTCAACTTCTTCTCAACTTCGTCAAGGAATGGCTCGTTACAGCTCAATGAGTTCCAAGGGTTCCAAAAAGTTACACAGTGACCGCCGCGTTGTGGCTGGTACGGAGGTCCCACACCCGAGCGAAATGACATATTGCCCTAGGCGGGGGCGGCACCTCCTCGTAGTTTCGTACGTGAGTGGGGACGGAGTATTTGGACTCCACCGAGAGGAGGATTCGTGCCCACCGGCCCTCAGGCGAATGGTGGCATGAATCGCGACGTAAGCAATGTGTTTGAATCGCGAGCCTTCCTTGACTCCTTCACCGAGGGATTGACTATTCACGATCTCGAAGGTCGCATCATTGACGCGAACTCCGCGGCGACGACTCTCTTGGGCGTTACCCGCGATCAGATCCTCGCTCGCATACCGTTCGATCCACGTTGGAACGCCGTGAAGGAAGACGGGAGCGATTTCCCCGGTGATGAACATCCCGCCATGGTGGTACTTCGCACGCGAGAGCCGTGCATCGACGTCATCATGGGGGTCGACGTGCCTAATGCCCCGCGCCAATGGATCACGATCAGTGCCCACCCATTAATGGTTGATGAGCGGTTAGAAGGTGTGAGCTCGATATTCGCTGACGTCACCGGAGCGATCGACCTTCAAGATACTCTTCGAGAGACCGACAACCTACTACGCATCGTGGCCCAGAACGCCGCCGACGTCGTCGTACTTGCTTCGCAGGATGCCGTGGCGGAGTGGATCTCCGACTCCGTCACCGAACTACTGGGGTGGACGCCCGAAGAATTGGTGGGTCAACGAATCGACACGTTCATTCATCCTGACGACCTTGGCGAAGTCGTCAATTTTCGTGCCGATTCGCCCAAGTCCCTGACCGCCGCGTTCTTCGTTCGCTTGCGCTAAGAAGACAAGAACTATCGATGGATCGCAATCTCGTCGCGGCGCTTCACCGACCACATCACTCACGCTTCGCGGATTGTCTCGAGTTGGCGCGACGCCCAAGACCTGGTCGCGACGCGCAAGCAACTCGAAGCGTCCGAAACACGATTTCGCTTTCTCGCGGAGAACGCATCGGACATCGTGGTCGAGACAGACGCCAACTTCAACGCCACGTGGATCTCCGCTTCAGTGAGCGAACTTCTTGGTTGGAAACCTGAAGAAATTCTTCAGCGCCCACTCGCCGAGTTCATCATGCACGACGATCTTCTCGCTGTTCGTTACGAAAGGGCCAGTCTCGAAGCAGGCATCAAATCGAACAACATAAAGATTCGATGCCTCACGGAGTCGGGTTCGTACCGCTGGATGGTGGGACGAGCCCGGCAGATGAGAGACGACAAGGGAATAGTGACCCCGTACGTGCTGTCGTTGCGCGACATCCACGTCGAGGAGTCGATTCGCCGTGAACTCGAATCGTCCGAAGAGCACTACCGCCTGTTAGCCGAGAACGGTGCGGACGTGATCATCCTCGAGGGCGCCGACAACATCTACCGATGGGCCTCCCCATCGTCGATCGATCTCCTGGGAGTGAGTCCGAACGAGATAGTGGGCAAGGGACCCACCGATTTCGTACACCCCGACGACATGGAGTTGATTGCGTACTCGCTCGCCCATCCGACCAAGGACGTCTTCGCCGTTGACAAGATCAGGTGCCGACAGTCCAACGGCGACTACGTCTGGGTCTCCGCTCGGGCTCGCAATGTCTGGGGCAGTGACGGCCAGCTGACGGCGCGCGTCGTGGCATTGCGAGACATCTCCGCGCAAGTTCTCGCCGAGGCCACCCACTCCGCCTCGGAATCGCGGCTTCGCGTTGTACTCGACAATCAGTCGGACGTCACCGCGATGCTCAACCTTGACGGGTCCATTGAATGGATTACACCGTCGGTGTTGGGACTCATCGGATGGCGGGCCGAAGAGGTCATCGGACACCGCATTACCCAATTCGTGGACGTCGAGGACATCCCTGGGGTGAGGGTCGTTATCGCCAACGTGATCGCGGGGCACCCCGCGGAGCACGAAACACGATTGCACACCATCACCGGCGACGAGCGTTGGGTCGCCACTCGGGCCGCACCCCTGTTTGACGGCAATGGCGAGACCACGGGATCGATCATCAATGTCCGCGACGTGAATACCGAACACCTGGTGCGAGCGCGCCTCGCCGAGAGTGAGGAGCGATTCCGCCTGGCGATGGTATCGGCACCGATCGGCATGGCGGTGATCGGCCTAGACCGTCATTTCCTCGAGGTCAACCTCGCCTTGTGCCACATGGTCGGACGCGACGAGAAGTGGATGCTCCAACATCGTGTCCCCGACATTCTCGATCCCGCTGATGACCCGCTCGACGTTCACATGCGCGCCGAAGCTCTCTCGGGACACGTCATTCGGTCGGGGCGCGAAAGACGATTCCTGCGTCCTGACGGGACCCTGGTATGGGTGGACCACGCCATCAGTCTTCTACGCGACGACGCCGGACTGCCCCAGTCCTTCGTCTCCACGTTCGTCGACGTCACCGATGCGAGGGCCACTCAAGAGAAACTGCGATATCAAGCCACTCACGACACGCTGACCGATCTCGTCAATCGTCGCGACCTCTACAACCGTGCGGAACACCTCCAGACTCACCTCGCGCGCACGGGGGATCGAGTGGGGGTTCTCTACATCGACATCGACGGCCTCAAGACCATCAACGACACCTTCGGCCACTTCGTGGGAGACGCGACGCTCAAGGTCGTAGCGGAGCGACTCGCGGCAGTCGGCCGCATCGACGACGTGGTATCGAGAGTTGGGGGCGACGAATTCGTCATCCTCTTACCAGCCTTGCACAGAATTGATGATGCGTCGTCGGTCGCTCAGAAGATTCTGAAGTCCTTCGCCGAACCCATCAACGCCGAAGGCTCGACGTTCGATGTTGGCGTGAGCATCGGCGTCGCCCTCGCGGAGCTCGGCGAGACGGCTGACGACACTCTGCGTCGAGCGGACGCCGCTCTCTATCAGGCAAAGTTGCGTGGGCGCGGGCAGTCCGTAGTGTGGGACGTCGACTTCAACTGATGTGAATCTCTCCCCGGACCATCGCCGGATAATGCCCATCGTGAGTTAGTCCTTATCGGGCAAGGTGATGAGGTCGAGAACCTGATTGGAACCGAAGATGTCGGATTCCATAGCCAGCAAAGTTCGTCCACTTCGGCCAATGGCCAACATACTGAGAGATCCACTGGTGGTGCGTAGCGGAACGTGAAGGTAGCCCTCCAACTTATTGGTCGCCGTTCGAATGACGTAGACACCTGCGACGATGTCAGCGGCGTTGTAGGCGAGTGCACCGTTGGGGCTGAAGACGATGCCTCGGGAGCCATTCAAACCTCTAACGGTGCGAACTGCACACGGGCCTATGCGGCTTCGCCGCCCAGCCCCTCTTTGATGATGACGCCCACTTGATCAGCTTCGATGAGGAAGCCGTCGTGGCCCGCGGGCGAAGTAATGAGCGCCATGCGTCCCGCACCAGGAATCAGCCTCGCCAACTCCTCTTGCAGTTCACGCGGATACAGCCGGTCCGACGAGACACCCGCGACAGTGACGCGGTGACGCACGTTCTTTAACGCCATCACGACGCCACCGCGGCCACGACCGACGTCGTGATGATTCATCGCCTCGCTCAACACGATGTAACTGTTGGGATCGAAGCGCGCCGCCAGCTTGTCCCCGTGATAATTCAGGTATGACTCGATGGCGTAGCGCCGCGTGTCGAACGCCACCTCCTCGCCTTGGACCTCGCGGCCGAAACGTGATTCGAACTCGGTCCAGGTGCGATAGCTGAACTGACCGATGCCGCGAGCAATCGAGAGTCCCTCGCGCGGCGACTCACCCGCGTCGTAGTAGTCGCCACCGAGATAATGCCGATCAGCCTTGAT
>OCZT010003811.1_pt1 | contig 15376 bp, 14 predicted proteins | sample 1539031 | NCBI WGS metagenome assembly OCZT01 (sample SAMEA3539308, study PRJEB22396) | soil metagenome | biome: tundra; feature: field; material: soil | place: USA | collected 2010-05 | depth 0.15 m | reverse complement strand
TCCGGCAAGGCGCTCACGCGAGCAAGCGCCGCAGTCACCAGTTCGTTGTATTTGCGCACAAGTACCGGATTGCAGGTCAGTGGAGTAACAACTTCTTGTGCAAAACACAAGGCAAAAGGAAGAAGGCAGAAAGCAAAAGTGAAAACCCCTCTTGTAACTTTTGACTTTTGACTTTCGACTTGTTTATTCATTATCCGTTGTATCGATTGGGAAAACCACTTTCGCTTTAATGCTGATGTATAAGTCAATCGCACTTCCCGGATTGATCATAACATCCGAAGAGCAGGCAGGAGTTTGTTTGTACACTTTTGCGTTTTCTTTGTCCGCAGAAGTTTTGCAATCGCTGCATATAACAACGCCCTGGCTTAAACCGTTCTCAGCAATTTTATCAAGTGCATCTTTATGGGATAATCCGATCATACAGGGAATACTTATTTTTTCATCACCTTGCCCTTTGCCGAGAATCATATCGATCACGCTGCCTTTCGGGATCATCGTCCCTGCTTCCACTTTTTTTCCTTTCAACATTTGAGCAAGTACGCAATTGACACATTGGTCAGCGCGGTATTCCCTGGCTCCAGCTTTCAGCCCGTAAGATTCAAGCAGCGCCTGTGCCTGTCGCATCGAAGCATCCACCAGATTCGGCATTTTTACAAGCGGTGGCATCTTGGCGCTAACGGTGAGATAGACGATTCTATTTTGTTTCACAGAAGAATTTTTTTCAGGATCTTGCTTGATCACCACCCCGGCAGCTACTTTTGAAGCAAAAACGGAGTCAATGACCTCGTATCTCAATTGCTTGCCTGAAATAAATTTATCAAGATCTTCTGTTTTGACATTGGCAAAATCCGGCACCGTAATAGTAATCCCGTGATGTGTGAAGATGCTAAGCGATTTAAAAGAGCACCAGAAAATAATAAACCCGGCAAAGAGTGAGATAATAAAATGAATCCGGAATCGTTTGCTTTTTAGAAATAGAAAAATATCTTTCATATCGATTTGTCCCTATTTAATCAAGGCAGAAATTAACAATGATGTATTAACAAAAGTATGAATTATCCTTCTTGAACAGGTTTTAATCTGCCTACATTTACTACGTTAACTCATTTCTTAACAAAATATTTCATGAAGAAAAATATTGCTGTTGTTACCGGGGGGTATTCGGGAGAAGCGGTTATTTCCCTTAAAAGCGCAGAAGTGGTGATGAAACATTTGGATGCGGAAAAATATAGCTGTTATAAAATTATTTTAACGAAAGAGAAATGGGTTCTCGAACAGGAAGGGAAAGAATTCCCCATAGATAAAAATGATTTTTCTGTCACGGTAGCCGGAAAAAAAATAAAATTCCATTGTGTTTTTATGGCTTTGCACGGAACTCCCGGTGAAGATGGAAAACTTCAGGGGTATTTTGATATGATAGGAATGCCTTACACTTCCTGCGGTGTGGTTCAGTCCGCGCTTACATTTAATAAAGCCTTAACGGTTGCTGTGTTAAGTAAATACGGAGTGAATACTGCGCAATCCATGGTGGTGCATAAAAAGGATAAGGTTACTGCTGATGAAATTCTTGCCAAGGTCACACTTCCTTGCTTTGTAAAACCGAATGAAGGCGGTTCAAGCCTTGGTGCTTCAAAGGTAAAGTTTAAAGAAGAGTTAATGCCGGCTGTTTCAAAAGCTTTGAAAGAAGGAGAAGAAGCCATCGTGGAAGAATTCATCGAGGGAACAGAACTTACCTGCGGAGTTATACGTTACAAAGGAAAAGTAAAAGCACTAGCCATTTCAGAAGTTGTTTGCACGAAGGAGGTTTTTGATTTTGATGCGAAGTATATTGATAAGTCAACCGAAGAGATCACTCCTGCCAGGATCCCGCTTCCGACAGAAGTAGAATGTAAAAACTTAAGTGAATATATTTATACTGTTCTTGGATGCAGGGGAATGATCCGGATAGATTATATCCTGAAGAAAAACAAACTGTATCTCCTGGAAGTGAACAGTATTCCCGGCCTCACGGAAAGAAGTTTTGTGCCACAGCAGGCGGAGTATGCAGGTATTTCCAAGAAGGAACTTTTCGGCAGTGCAATTGAAGAAGCTTTGTCAGGAAATTAACTTTTCAGGCTATTCAGAAACTCAGCAAGTTTTTTTACCGCAATAGCCCGGTGGCTGATCTTGTTTTTCTCTTCAAGCGGCATTTCTGCAAAGGACCTCACCCCCGACCCCTCTCCCACGGGAGAGGGGAGCAATGGGCGAGGTAGAAATATCGGGTCGTACCCAAATCCTTTTTCGCCCTGTCTTTCTTCAGCAATTTCTCCATTTATTATTCCCTCAAATAAATATTCTTTGCCATTGAGCACTAAGGATATGATGGTTTTAAATCTTGCATTTCGGTTTTTGGAGTTTTTCATTTCATGGAGCACTTTTTTGATATTCTTATCCGAATTCTTTTCTTCCCCCGCATATCTCGCGGATAAAACTCCCGGTTTTCCGTTCAACGCTTCGATTTCCAAGCCGGTATCATCTGCAAAACAATCTGCTCCGAATTTTTTGTGTATGTAATTTGCTTTCTGGCTTGCGTTTTCTTCAAGCGTATCTCCTGTTTCCGGAAGTTCTTCATTGCACTTAATATCGCTCAAACTTAATAATCGAAATTTATCTTGAAGAAGATGCTGAACTTCTTCGATCTTATGTTGGTTGTTGGTTGCGAATACTAAGTCCATTTCAGGATTTATAGGTAAATTTGTATAGAAAATACTATTTGTGGATCATCCTAAGATTTCCATTGTTACTCCATCGTTCAACCAGGGCAAATACCTTGAGCAAACGATCCTTTCGGTTATTGGTCAAAATTATCCAATTAATTAATTCATAGAATATGATGAACTTGAACTATTACCGGCAAGTCAAAAAATATACAACCCATCAGCATGCACCGTTTTTTTTGTTGGTGAAGAAATATTTAAGAGAGTCGTCCAAAATTCTGGATGTTGGAGGGGGAGACGGAGCCTTTGCTGAAATTATTGGCAGGACGGATACCTATATTTTAGACGGCAATCATCAAACTGTTGAAAAATTAAAAATCAAATACCCGAATGTTCAATATGGGCAATTGCCTGTCTTACCGTACCAGGACAAATTTTTCAGTATGATCCATTGCAGCCACATTGTAGAACATTTGCATCCGGAACAATTGTATGATTTCATGAAAGAAGCAGACAGATGCTTAATGAATGACGGGTATTTGATCATCAGCACACCTTTGCCCTGGTCCGGTTTTTACGATGATTTGTCCCATGTAAAACCATATTCTCCGATGGTTTTTAAAAAATATTTTGCTTTAGGAAATGTCGGTAGCGCCACCCGCACTCTCGTTTCCGACAAATACGTTGTAAAAGAAGAAGTGTTTCGTTATGCCCATGTTCACGAAGATGAATTTGTGATTTTCGAAAAAACTTCTTTTCCTTTTATTCCTTTTATTATCCTGTATAAGTTGGCCTCAAAGATCAAAAATCTGCTTGGAGTCAGAAGGGTGGAAAAAAGCGGCTATACCCTCGTTTTGCAAAAACAAGCATAATCAATCAGGCACACGCATCAAATGGATCTTCCCAAAATAAGCATTGTTACTCCGTCTTTCAATCAAGGCAAATACCTTGAGAAAACGATTCTTTCTGTTATTGGCCAGAATTATCCGAACCTGGAATATATTATTATTGATGGAGGAAGTTCGGATAACTCTGTTGAGATTATAAAAAAGTATGAAAAACACCTTGCTTATTGGGTGAGTGAAAAGGATAACGGACAGAGTAACGCAATTAATAAAGGGCTAAAAAAGATTAGCGGAGATATTTTTAACTGGCTTTGCAGCGATGATTATTTAGAGCCGGGTAGTTTATTGTATATCGGGGAAGCGTTTGTAAATAATAAAAATATTCATTGCTATTCGGGCAAGCTAAGGCAGTTTTCAGCTTCCGGTACTATCGGCTATTATGGCAACATGCTTCAGCCTTTATGGGAAGATACCATTCGTATCAGGGTACTTAAGCAACCATCTGTTTTTTTTAGTAAGTATGCCGCAGAAAAAATGGGTCCCCTTAATGAAAACCTGCATTATTGCATGGATGGAGACTGGCTTTACAGATTCTTGTTCCTATTTAAGCAGGAAAATATTTTTGAAGATGATTTTTTAGTTGCGCATTATTTGCTGCATGAAAATTCTAAAAGCAGCACACAGTTGGCCGGCTTTATTCGCGAGAGCGACAGCCAGTTTTACTTTTTTGCTAAGAATAAAAACCTTATTGAATATGCTGCATTGTTAGAATCATGCGAGTTAGATAAAAAATATATTTTTCCTGAAAATATTTTAGTTAAAACAGATAAGCTCCTTATTGAGCGTATTGTATTTTTTTACTTATTGCGGAGGGCTACAAAAATTTTTGTAAAAAAAGATTTTGAATTTGCTAAACGATTTTTAACCATAAATCATTCTTTTGAGAATTTAAAGCAGGATGAATTACAAATGATGCGTTTTCTGAACGTGTATGTAAAAAACAGCACATGGTTGCTTTTTAAAATAAAGCGGGCTTATTTATGGAAGATAAAAAACACACACCTTGGTTTTGAACAGTTTAGTGCAATACATTGAATAAACTATGTGCGGAATAACAGGCATTTGGAATCTTTCCGGAGAAATTTTAACGGAAACTAAACTTAAAGTGTTTACGGATTCGCTTTCTCATCGCGGACCCGATGGCTCAGGCTATTACATTGATGAGATCACGAATTTTGGTATGGGTCATAGGAGGCTTTCCATTTTAGATTTATCTTCAGCAGGCAAACAGCCTATGAGTTTTGCCGATGAACGCTATTGGATAAGTTATAACGGAGAGATCTTTAATTTTATTGAGCTGCGGTCAGAATTAAAACAGAAAGGATATGCTTTCAAAACAGAAACCGATACGGAAATAATATTAGCAGCTTATCATTGCTGGGGGACAGATGCTCTGCATAAGTTTAACGGCATGTGGGCAATGGCTATTTGGGATGCGGTAGAAAAAAAATTGTTCCTTGCAAGAGACAGATTTGGAGTAAAACCACTTTTTTACACGCACATACCTCAGGTTGTTTTTGCTTTTGCCTCAGAAACGTATGCTTTCAAATTTCTTGAAAATTATAATAGGCATTTTAACGAAAAAAATATAATCCATGAGCTAAAAGACCCTAACGCTCTTGAAGGTATTGGGTATACTATTTTTGAAAATATATATCAATTGTTGCCGGGGCATTATATGACTATTACAGCAAATAAGACCTGCAGGCAAAAAAGATGGTGGGGTACACTGGAACATCTTCAGGAAGTGCCTATCACCTACCGGGACCAGGTAGAAAAATTTAAAGAATTGCTTGTCAGCTCTGTACAATTGCGGCTTAGAAGCGATGTGCCAGTAGCTACAGCATTAAGCGGGGGAGTGGATTCGTCTGCAGTATTTTGCACTTTAAATTATATGATGAAGCATGCCCAAAACAAAGAACGTATGCCTGCTGACTGGCAACAAGCTTTTGTGGCAACATTTCCAGGGACACTTTCTGACGAAAGAATTTTTGCAGAAGAGGTGATTAACTACACCCAATTAAAAGGCACCTACATTACTTTAGAAGATAATAACCTGGCACAGCGAATTGTAGAAACAACAATAAAGTCAGATTCCATCTTGGGAAGCCCATTGCTGCCCGGCTGTATGATATATGAAAGCATGAAAAAATCTGGCATTTCAGTTTCTATGGATGGGCATGGCGTAGATGAAATGTTATACGGTTATCCCTGGCTGGTAAAAGCAGCTTATAAGTATTACGACAGAAAAAATGATTTTGAAAACAAAAGAGATATAGAGCAAACCTATGTGGATTTATTTTACGATGACAAAAAAGAAGAAATGAAAGATCAATTCAAGAAAGAATTTGTATCCAGATCTTTATTGTCTGGTGTTAAGAACAAACTTAAAAATACAGCCTTCCATACCTTATATACGGCTTTAAAACAAAGTAATACTGCTCCATTACTTCCTCACTTGTCGGATAAACCATATCACCCGGGAAATTTGAATTCAGCGGAAAATATTTTGTTCAACTGCTTTCATACATCCACATTGCCGGCCATACTTAGGTATTTTGACAGGGCATCCATGCAAAACAGTGTTGAGGTGAGAATGCCGTTCATGGATTGGCGATTAGTTACCTATGTTTTTTCGCTTCCTGCAAGCAGTAAGATCGGGCACGGATTCACGAAGCGTATTTTGCGCGATGCTATGCAGGGAATAATGCCGGATACTATCAGGGAGCGTAAATTAAAAGTCGGACTTATGGCTCCTATGTACGATTGGTTTAATACAAAGTTAAGCGAAGTCATCGTGGATGAGGTACATTCCGCGTCTTTTTTAAATTCTACACTTTGGAATGGAAAAGAAATAGCTGCCCATGCTTCCAAAAAATCTAAATCAAAAACCTGGCAGGGGAATGAGTGTGCTGTATTTTGGAGTGTTTTTAACGCACATCTTTTACAAAAAAATAACCGTTAATATTATCAGTGAATGAAATTCAAATTTCATATAGTTCCACAGGAAAACGAACTCGTACGTTATCAGCACGAAAGCGTATGTATATGCGAGGGCTTAAGGGAACTTGGATGTGAATTTTTTGGTTCTGATAATTATTGGATTGAAGCCGAAAAAAATAATTATTTGATAAAAAAGGCGCTGCCCGATTTTAGAAGTGATGTGGATGTGTATAGTACCTATTATTTTAAGGCATTTCCTAGTGCGATCGATAAAGTAGATTATTCTAAAATAAATATATTTATTGACAGGGAAGACGGTTTGTATGGTGAATATGGAAACCGGAAATACAAAAGATTTAATTTAATATTAAGAACACACTATAATAAAAGCATAAACTATAATTATTACAATAAAAATATTAAACCATGGGCTTTTGGTTTATCGAACAGGATTATTAATGCCATCGATGCCGATAATCACGAACCTGCAATAGATAGAGCCTTTATTTCTTTTCGCTTATCTCATGATCTGAGAAGCAGGGCTGTAAATGAAATGTCGCCCGTGATTTCTAAAAAACATCCTTTGTTTCATTCCATTACTATAGATCTTGAAAATAAAGAACCGGTATTTTTGTCTGAAAAGGATAAACTATATTGGATCCAATCCGGTCACAGGCACGACCCAGCTTATTATAAACTACTAAACACTTCTCTGTTGACCTACTCTTTTGGAGGATTTATCTTTTCTAAGCCTTTTGCAACTAACCGCATAGTAAAACAGTTTCAACAGGTGTATAAACTTCGCGCAGCTGTTTTAAAAAACCTTCACATGGATAATTCGAACTGCTATTTTATAGATCAGTTTGATAGCTGGAGACTGTGGGAATCATTTTATGCGAATACCTGCCCGATACACATGGATTTTGATTACTGGAATTGGGTATTGCCCGTTATGCCCGTAAATAAAGTACATTACTGGGGCGTATCCGGTTTTAATTTTAAAGAATCTGCCGAAGAACTTTTATGTTTAGATACAGGAGCTCTAATGAAAATAGCAAGTGCTGGGAAGCAATGGGCTATGAACAATTACAGTCCAAAAGCCACAGCGTTAAGATTTATAGAAATGATAAATAAAATATAATCCTGCAGGATGAAATTCGCTACTAATATTAAATGCTGGTCTTAAAAGATTTTATGATAATGAGTGAACCTTTTTTTTCTGTTGTTATACCAACATACAATAGACCCATCGAACTTAAAAGAGCGGTAAATTCAATAATTAGTCAAACTTTTACTGATTACGAAATAATTATTGTAAACAATGGCGATGTTCCTGTTGAAAATAATTATTCAAGTAATAAAATAATAATTGCTAAAGAAGAAAAAAAAGGAGGAAACTACGCTAGAAATACGGGAATAAATTTAGCCAAAGGATTATATATATGTTTTCTGGATGATGACGATGAATATATAGACATACACTTAAATACACTTTACAATTTAATTCTGTCTAAAAATTATGAATTGGGATTATATAAGACTTTAACTAAATTAGAAAATCTCTCTAACAATTATATAATTCAAGCATTTATTCCTTGTCCAAACCAAGAAGCAAGACTTGAGTACGCAATGAAGTATTTGGTGTTTATGGCTTCTGTTTGTCTTCCCAGAGCAATAGCATTTAAATATCAATTTGACCCTTTAATAACTATTGCGCAAGACTATCATTTATGGCTCAGGATACTTTCAGATTATCCTATGTTTGAATCACCGGAAGCAACAACTATTTGCCACTATTCTATAACATCTGTTTCAAGACCAAATAAAGAAAAATATTTGGAATACATAAAAGTTTATAAAACATTATTTAAAATTAAATCTATTGGCGATAGAATATCTAATAGAACCAAAAGAGATAGAATATTCAGATATTATTTTTGGCTTTATTCTGAATTTAAAAAAGAACTTTCTTTTGCTGAATATCTCTATGTCTTTTTTCGAATGGTATATTATAAACCGAAAATTCTATTTGGAATAAAATAATATTCTGTGGTATAAAAAAACGTAAGCTTGTGACAGGAAATCGTTACGCACACAGAGCTGTTTTGTCAATAAAATAAAAAAAATGTTGAAGATTATCCAATATACTTTCAGTAAAACAGGAGCGCTGTTTAACAGGGCGGGTAAATTTTTTTATTGCCTCGGGAATAAGATCCATGCGCCTGAAAAAACAGTGTGTGAACAGAATAAGGTAAGATGGTACAAAATAGATGGAGACAAAAATTTGCGACTGGAATATCCTTTGAATCCTAATTCAATCGTGGTGGATATAGGGGGTTATGAAGGAGATTGGACTGCAGAAATATCCGCACGATACGATTGTGTAATTTACATTCTTGAACCGGTAAAAAGTTTTTACACAAATATTCAAAACAGGTTTAAAAATAATTCTAAAATAAAAATATTTCCTTTTGGACTTGGCGCAAATGATGAAGAACTGGATATTGCCGTAATGTCTGAGAGTTCATCTGTTTTCAGGGACAAGAACCAGAGGCATCAGGATACGCTAAAGCAAAGGATAGTATTAAAAGGTATTAATTCTTTTATCCGCGATAATAATATTTCAACTATTGACCTGATGAAAATTAATATCGAAGGAGGAGAATACGATCTGCTGGAAAGCCTGATTGCATCAGGCTTTATCAGGAACATTCAAAATGTGCAGGTCCAATTCCATGATTTTGTTGAGAATGCGGAAACAAGAATGAATGATCTGAAAAATAAACTGAGCGAAACGCATGAACTTACTTATGAATATGTTTTTGTCTGGGAGAACTGGAGGAGAAGGAAAAATTAAATTTTAAAAGCAATCAACAGGTGATACTTGTTCGTTTAATGGGAGGATTGGGTAACCAAATGTTTCAATATGCATTTGGAAAGAGCCTGGCATTAAAGCATGGAGTAGAGTTAAAACTGGATATTTCATTATTAGGAGATGATGGTACCGCTGAAAATCCTGTTGTCAGATATTTTGATCTGGATGTGTTTAACTTGAAAGATGCATTTGCAACTCAGCAGGAAATAGAAAAATTTAATAGTAAAAGTAATCCGGATATTATAGACAGATTAAAACACAGAGTAAATAAAATTGTCGGGAAATATCCGTTGGTGTTGCAGAAAAACCACGAGTATAATGTCCGGCAAATTAATTCCATCGGTAGAAATGCCTGCATTGTAGGCAGGTGGCAAAGTGAAGATTTTTTTCTGGAGCATGCACCGGAAATAAGAAAGGTATTTTCTTTTGACCATTTTAATCCCAATGAATATACTTCGGAAATTGTCAGTCAAATGAAAAGAGGGATAGCTGTTTCGGTACATGTTAGGCGAGGAGATTACATGACACATCCTGTTTATTCAAAAGGATTAGGGTGTTTGGATAAGCAATATTATTCAGATGCTGTTTCTTTGCTGAATGAAAAATTATCAGGGAAGGGAAAGCTTAATTATTATTTTATTTCGGATGATATGGATTGGTGCAAAGCAAATTTCCGTGAAGTGGAGGGCGCTGTTTTTGTCGAGCAGGAAAAAAATAAAACAGGGTACCTTTCTGATTTTTGGTTATTGACCCATTGTAAGCATAGTATAATTTCCAATAGTACATTTTCCTGGTGGGGAGCCTGGCTAGGGGAAAAACAGGACAGCATTATTATTGCTCCCGGAAATTGGGCGAAAGATTCAAAATTCATTCCTCAAAATATGATCCCGGAACGCTGGAAAAGGTTGAAAAACACTTTTGAAAACATTTAATCTTACGACTTGAAGAGTATGAAAATAATTATGTTCTCAGATATTTATGGCTCTGTTACTACAACATTTATTAGAAATGAGGTTGTTTATTTATACAAGAAATTTGATCTGGTTTATCTTACGCAAAAAGTAGAAGGGGACTCGGGTAATGTAAGAACTCATTGTGTTCCATATAGGGAGAATATGTTAAAAAGAAAAATTAACTGGTATTTATGGAAGCTGGATTTAAAATGCTCGTTTAAAAACAGAAAGTATGCCGAACAACTGAATGATTTTATCAGGAAAGAAAGGCCGGATATTATTCACTGCCATTTTGCTTATGAAGCGATCAAGTTATTGCAAAACATTGATAAGGAATTTAAATTACCTGTCTTTGTTCATTTTCATGGCTATGATGCATCCCAGATGTTACGAAAAAAGAGTTATGTGAGAGCCCTTCAGCAGAGCTTTAATAGAATTAATGTAATTCCTTTAGTGGTTTCCTCTAAAATGAAAAGTAATCTTGAAAAGGCAGGCGTTCCAACAGGTCATGCTGAAATCATTCGCTGTGGCATCGACTTAAAAATATTCAAGGAGGCCTCTGTAGCAAGCAGGAGGGATGAAATAGTTTTTTTACAAATATCCTCTTTGGTTGAGAAAAAAGGACATGAATACAGTTTGAAAGCATTCTCACTTTTTTTTAATAAAAATCCTTCTTTAAAGAAAAATGTTAAAATTATATTTAGCGGTGATAAGCCGGATCATCGAATTGAGGAGCTTCAAAAAGTGGCTCGGGATCTTGGAATAGATAAAAATATTTCATTTATAGGAAATGTAAGTATATCAGAAGCGGTGACATTGCTTTCCAATGCACATGTCTTTGTTCATCATAGTGTAACAGCTAAAAATGGTGAGCAAGAAGGTATTCCGACTGCCATTATGGAAGCAATGGCGATGAAGCTGCCTGTTTTGTCAACATTTCATGCTGGTATACCCGAGCTAGTAAAAAATGGGGTGAACGGATTCCTTTGTGAAGAAAGAGATGTGCAAACTTATGCCCGGCAAATTGAGGAGATCATTCACTGGCCGAAATTAGCTATTAACAGAGCTGTAGTAGAAGAAGATTATAATATTGAGAAACATAATCGGCAATTAGAGAACTTATACGCAGCTAAAATAAAATTGATTTAAATTATTTAGTTGTATAAAAAATAATGAAAAATATTTTTATTAATTTATATGTATTCCTTAGTAATAATATCCTTACAAATAATGTATTGATTTTATTTAAGCTTGATCATAAATTACAATTGTCCGCCAGGCAATGGAAAGCATTTTCTTATAATCAAACAAAAACGGAACAGGAAAACGCTGGATTTTCTCATAAAGAGGAAGTGCAAAGGGCCATAGATAAATTAAAAATAGATTTCATCGGTTTTGTAAATAAAAATATTTCTTTGAACGCTGAAGTGCTTGATGTCGGCTGTGGTCCGGGTATATATCTTAAATTAATTAGGGATAATTATGGGATTTCCGGCATCGATGTAAGTCCTGTTATGATTGAAAAAGCAAAAAAGGACTTACCGTCCGGAATTTTTTATTGCGGCAATTTTTTAGAACAAAATTTCAGTAAAAAATATAAATTTATTTACTCTATCAGTGTTCTGGAATATGTGCCCGCAAGTCAGATCGAATATTTTTTCAAAAAATGTTTTAGTTTACTGGAAGAGGGCGGTTTTATTTTCATACAATACCCTCACGCTTTAAAGTTTTCTGATATCCTGCATCCTGATAGGAATTACATAAGCTATTCACCGGAAAAAATTGAGAAATGCAGCAAAAAATATTTTACTGTTATTTCACATAAACAGTTTTTTGATGACAGGATTATTGGCAAGTATGATAAAAAACCTTATCCAACTTCCTCGAAAGATTTCAGGAATGGATATTTATTAATAGCTAAAAAAAAGGATGCGAATTTTTGACATAAATAAATTGCCTGATCCTGATAGATTTCCCTATTTTTTTTTTAAGGAATACGTTTTTTTTAGAAAAGAAACTGAAAATAAAAATATTATTTATTTTGCCGATAAGGCGGGTAATATTATGCCGATAAAAATATGGAGAAATAAATTTATAAAGTTGGCTCAGCCTATATATCCTCCTCTTAATCGGGAAGGCAAACGATTAAGCGAAAAAGAAGAGCAATATTTTTTAAATAAATTTATTGAATATGTAAAAGAAAAAAAGTTAGCTCATCGCATTACACAGCCTGAAAACTTTGCCATTTTTCATAGCGTTCCGCGGAATTCTGTTTATGTTCCATTCGGCACCTATTTTCTTGATCTTGAAAAACACAGTGAAGAAGAATTATTTAAAAATCTTCATAGCAAGAACAGAAATGTGATCAGAAATGCTGAAAAAAATAATATTGTCCTTAAATACGGAGAGGAATGCATTGATGATTTCTTTTTGCTCTATAAACTAACGATGAAACGTTCGAACATGTTCTGCCTGGATATTTCTTATTTTAAAAGATTTTATATGCATCTTCCTCAAAATACAATTTGCGGTGTTGCTTATCACAACCATATTCCCCAGGGAGGATTATTTATTCCGTTCACTCAATTCGGAGCATTTTATTTATACGGATCTTCTGCTGAAAAAATTGAAGTAAACGGTGCTATAAATTATTTACATTGGAATACTATTAAAGCGCTAAAAGCCATAGGCGTGAAACGTTATGATTTTGTCGGGGCAAGATTGAGTGATGTTTCCGGTACAAAGTTGGCAGGTATACAGCAATTTAAAGAACGCTTTGGAGCGGAACTTGAAAAAGGTTTTTTATGGAAACAGGATATACAAACACTGGAAAGTGCTGTTTTCGATGAGATCAGCCTGTTCAGGTATAAACTAAAAAATGTTAGTCCTTTGTTGGATATTATTGATGAAGAATTAAAAAAAAGTAATTCACACTATAGAATTCCCTTAGATATACGGGTAAAAAACAAATTGAGTATTGAAAAACAAAAAATAATAAAACAGTTCAGGAAATTAAAAAAAGAGATTAAGAAAGACGTACTAGTAGAAAACCTTACATCGGCAGGAATTGAAAGCGGGGAAACTCTAATGGTTCATTCTTCCTTAAGTAAAATTGGAAATGTACTGGGCGGAGCTGCAACCATTATAACAGCGCTTTTAGAACAAATTGGAGAGAAAGGAAACCTGGTTATGCCCTCTTACTCCTATATTGATTCAATGGAATATACCTCTAAAGAACCAAATTATGTTTTCGATCCGGTTTCTACACCTTCTAATGTGGGAATTATTTCGGAAGAATTCAGAAAATGGCCCAATGTAAAAAGAAGTATTCATCCGACCCATTCAGTTTGTGCTTACGGACCCGATGCAGCTATAATTACAGAAGGACATTTAAAAGCGTATTCAAATTTCGGGATAGGAACTCCTTTTCATAAAATCAGGGAATTAAAAGGAAAAATAGTCGGGATAGGCATAAACATCGGGCCTGTAACAATCTACCATTCTGCAGAGGATTTCTTTCCTGAAAAATTTAGCAACGTATATTTACCAGACCCCATGCCAATTAAAGTGGCCGTTAATGGAAGAGAAATTATTAAAACTATTTTTATTCATGATCATTCATTCCACTCCGTCAGAATTGATAAAAATGTAAGGATTGAAAACTGGATGAGGAATCATTTGAAAGAAAAGGGTATTTTACATGAAAACGCTTTTGGTTCAGGTACTATTTGGTGGATGGATATACAGGAATTATTTGATGAACTACTATCTTTAGCAAAAAGAGGAATTTCAATTTATAAAGTTCCCGGAATATGAGCCAATCTAAAAAGATATTATTGACATTTGATTATGAACCGTTTTTGGGTAAAAGATCCGGAACTGCAGAAATGTGCATGCTGAAACCTACAGAAGCATTGCGCATTATATTGAATAAGTATAAAGCAAAAGGAGTTTTTTTTGTAGATATACTTTGCCTCTTAAATCTAAAGAAACATTCCGAACTAAATAAAGATTATGAAGCAATAATAAACCAATTAAAAACACTATATGCGGAAGGTCATTACATTTTTCCTCATATTCATCCGCATTGGCTAGATGCTGTTTATTTAAATAATAAAAAGGAATTTTCTTTAAGTGATCTTTCCCGTTATTCATTGGCTAAACTTCCAAAATCAAATATTAAAATCTTATTTGAAGATTCAATCAGGTGTTTAATGGATATTGGTATATCGTATCCTAAATGGGGTTACAGGGCAGGTGGTTGGTGCATTCAGCCGTTCAGTTTATTTAAAGATGTTTTTATTTCAGAGAATATTGGTTTTGATTTTAGTGTTTTACCGGGATATAAAAATGATAATCCCGACCAGGCTTTTGATTTTTCGATGGTAAAAATAAATACTCCTTATTTATTTTCCGGTTTCGTAGAAGAACCCGATGAGAAAGGAGCGTTTATTGAATTTCCTATATCAACTATACGATTTACACAAGTAACTAAAATAAAAGATAAAATAGTAAGAAAATATTTATGGAAAACAGGCGATAAGGGTTGGGGTGATGGAATGAGTGCTCAAACGGCAGCATTGAAATTTAATTTGAATAATCAGGAAATGATTTCGATTGAATTATTAAACAAGTCTAAACTTAGCGGTTATAAAAAATATCTTAAAAATGAAGAGTATATGCATTGGATATCGCATCCTAAAATGTTTACAAAACACGGACTGAAAACAGTTGATGAGCTTCTGAAATTTGCAACAAATAATTTCGATTTGATTTATGATTTTCATAAAATGATTCCAAATAATGGTATTTAATTTGTATTTTTATATAAATCATTTATAAATCAATTATGCTGAAGTTGAATCTGGGTTGCGGTTTACAATGCCCTGAAGGTTGGGTGAATATTGATAGTTCATTCGGTGTCTGGCTTTCCAGGTATCCGCTATTGAAAAAGATGATTTATGCATTTATTCCTGCTTCCTGGGGCATACTTCCTAATATTAA
>OCZT010003810.1_pt1 | contig 15376 bp, 12 predicted proteins | sample 1539031 | NCBI WGS metagenome assembly OCZT01 (sample SAMEA3539308, study PRJEB22396) | soil metagenome | biome: tundra; feature: field; material: soil | place: USA | collected 2010-05 | depth 0.15 m | reverse complement strand
TCTCGGGGACCGAGGCGTCGGCCAGGGTCCGCGCCGGCGTCAGGACCGTGATCACGGAGGCGCTCGCCGACAGGATCGTCGCCGGCGCGCCCCCGAACGTGACGCGCGGCTGGATGTTCAGCGAGGTCATGAACCGGCCGCCGTTGATCGTCACCGTGTCGCCGCCCTTGCAGCTCCCGGTGAGGGGCGTGATCGAGGAGATGTACGGCCCGTCGGCCGGAATCGACGCGAACTGGACCGCGATGGTCGCCGAGCCACAGTCCATGACGGCCTTCACGTGAGACGTCCCGGACACCGTCGCGGCAAGAGTGACGTCCGCAAAGCCGCTGGTCGTCACCTTCGAGACGCTCGGCAAACCGGTCTCCTGAAAGGTGCCGAAGTCGGTCGTGAACACGACGGAGGACCCGTCCGGAACGGCCACTCCACCCTTCTTTACCGTCGCCCGGACGATCACGGCAGACCCGGCGAGCGGGGTGACCGACGTGGCGTCCAGGGTAATCGTGACGGTGCAGTTCCCGTTTCCGGACCCTCCGCCGGCGCCCGGCGGGGCGGTCGGCGATTCACCGGAGCACCCGGTCAAAGCCAGGGCGAGGCCCGCGAGAAGGAGGACGGGCGGCGTCAGGAATCGGCGCATCGATTTCACCTCGTGACGGGGGTCCGCGGCTCCCCGAATCGGCCGGGGGTCCCGCGGTGAGGGGGTGGTGGCTCGCATGGCGTTCAATCCTTGGTCCTCGCTCTTACAGGGCCTAGTAGAGGAAAATCATGTTGAACCCGCCGGTCCCCTGGACCGGCTGGCCCGAAATCGTGTGGCCTCGGAACGTAACCGTGGCGGCACAACGGATCTCGCTCTTCCCGGTCTCGCGGTCGATACCCCCATTGAACGGGAAGAGCTGGTCGAGCGGCGAGAGGGAGAGCGCCGAGATGCTCATGAACGGGAAGTTCGTGAGGGTCGTCGTCCCGCCCACGGGCACAATGTTGTTTCCGGCGAACGTCTCCGTCTTCGGGGCCTTGGTCCCGCCGTCGATCCGCCTCCACTCGATGATGTAATCGTCGATCCGCACGTCGAGCATGGTGCTCGTCACCGCGGTCGGGCTCTTCATCACGCTCTTGATGGTGACGGTGCTGAACTGGAGAAGGGAGCCGTCCGAGACGTTCTTGACCACCGGGATCTGCGTGAAGTCGACGGTCAGGTAGAGCGGCGCCGCGTCGTCTCCCTGGCCGTTTGTCGAGCACCCCGGAAGGGCGAGAAAGGCCACCGTGAGGGCGAGGGCGGCGGCGAAGCGCGTTGTCGTCTTGATCATGTTCTCTCTCCGGTCTTCGCGCGTCAGGTGTTCTTCACGATTCGCGGGGTGATGAAGATCATCAGTTCGTCGTTCGTTTCCGAGTAGTCGGTGTTCTGGAAGAGGTTGCCGAGGATCGGGATCTTCCAAAGTCCGGGGATCATGCTCTTGGCGTTGTTGGTCGACAGCTTCATGATCCCGCCGATGACCGCCGTGCCGCCGTCCCGGACGAGGAGCTTGGTCTTCGCGTCCCGCGTGATGAGGGGGACGTTCGTGCCCGCGGCGATGTTGATGCCGGGCGCGGGCTCACGCCGCTGGATGGTGATGTCCATCAGGATCGTTCCCTCGGCCGTGATGAACGGCACGACGTCGAGGCGGGTCGTCGCGTCGATGTACATGACGCTCGTCGTGTTGTTGACCGTCGTCTGGATCGGAATCTGGAAGCCGGACTGGATTGACGCGGTCTGGAGCTGCGTCGTGACGATCTTCGGGCTCGAGATGATCTTGACGAGGCCGCGGCTCTCGGCCGCCGAGAGGGCGAAGTCGAGCTTGAAGGTGTCGAGGACGTTCCCCATCGCGATGTTCAGGAGGTTCGTTCCGGCCGGGAGCGACACACCCCCTTGGATGGTCGTGTTGTTCGGGAAGACGAGCCCGGTCGTGTTCCCGTGGGCGGAATCCGCCACGCCGGTAAAGTTCCAGATCACGCCGAGCTGCTTCACGAACGTGCGCGTCGCCTCCACGATCCTGGCCTCGATCATCACCTGCAGCGGGGCGATGTCGAGGTTCCGGATCAGGTCCAGGATGACCGGGATGTTCTCCGGGAGCTCCTTGATGATCAGGCTGTTCGAGGCCAGGTCGACGTAGACGTCGCCACGCGCTGTCATCACCTTCTTGATCGCGTCGACCATCCGGGCCCCCGTGGCGTATGAGAGCTTCTGGATGATCGTCTTGATGGGCCGGTTCTGCTCCTGCGCCGTCAGGAGGGCCCGCTTCTGCGTTTCCTCCCCGGCCAGCTTGCCGGTCACGGCGATCCGCATGACGTTCCCTTCGAGCGTGTATCCGAGGCCGTTGATCTTCAGGATCAGCTCCAGGGCCTGATCCCACGGGATGTCAGTCAGGCTGACCGTGACCGTGCCGCGGACCTCGGGATCCAGGACGATGTTGAGGCCCGTCAGCTCGCTGAACTTCTGGAGCGTGTCCTTGACGTCGGCGTCCTTCAGGTTCAGCGTGATCGGCTCGCCGGTGTACTGCTTCTCGGTGGACCCCATGACACGAGCGTCGTACGGGTTCCCGAGGTCCCTCGTCGGGCCGTTTCCGTCCTGCTGGAGGAGCAGGGCCTCGGCGGCCTCCACCAGGGCCCGGTCCGCGGACGAGGACCTCGCCTTCCGCGGGGGTGCGGGCGGCTTCACCTCGGCGCTCGCCTGGAGCACCTCAGGGGCGACCCGGGCCGGAGCCGGCTTCGCTGCCACCAGCGCCGCCTCGGGCGGTGTCGTCGCCGCCACGGGAACGACCTTCTCGGCCTGGTCCTCGACCTCGTGCGCCTCGTACGAACCGGCAGCCGGGACGGCGCTCGGGACCGGGCGGCTGGCGGCGATCACGTCGGGTTTCGAGGGCGTGTCGACGCGCCGGGGCAGGGGTGGCGTCGCCGCCACCTGGGCACGTGGCACGGTCCCTACCGCTCGGAATGCCACCGTGAGACCCGTCCGGGTCTGGCGAAGCTCGGGGACGACGCCCTCGGCCAGGTCGAACACCACCCGCGTCACCGCGGCAGGCTCGTTCCGGAACTGGGAGACGCGGACGCGCGTCACCGGTCCGCCGCGGATCTCCTGGGCCTTCGGGACGGCACCGTTCCTGACTCCGGGGAGGTCCACGACCCAGCGGGGCGGGTTCGCGAGGAGGAAGGCCTCGTACCCGAACTCGCCGTTTCCCGCGAGCTGGACGACCAGACCGGAGCCCAGCTTGCGGGCGCTCACAGCCTGGAGGCGCGAGGCAGCCCGACCGGTCGCCGCCTGGACCACGAAGTTCTGCTTCTCGGGTACGGCGACGTCGGGAGCCGCCGGCGAAAGGGACGCGGTTCTGACGGTGCTCGTTTCGCTTGGAACGCTTGGAACGCTTGGAACACTATGAGGAGGAGCGCTGACCGAAGGCTCGAAGGCGGGCTGGACCTTCCGCTCGAAGACCACCGCGAGCGCTTCGGAGGCGTTGACCCCGGCCTCGACCTTCGGGATGAAGGGCTGAGAGCCAACGAGCTCGAACTGAACGTGCGGCTTCCCGAGCTCGGAGAAGGAGCTCATCGTCACCTTCGAGATCACGTTGGTCGTCCCACGCGCGGGCCGCGGAGGCTCCAGTCCGGCGGCAACCACCGTGTCCGAGAGGTCGACGATCACGCGTTTCCCGTCGTCGCGAGAGAAGACGGTGGGCGTCAACGGAGCCGAGCCCGAGAGGAGGAGGCGCGGGGCGTCTCCGTCGGACACGAGGGTCGCTCCCGTCAGCTCGACGGTCCGCCCGGCCCGGCCGGACCCTGGGCCTGCGGTGGATATGCCCGTTCCGCTCTGAGAGGCGCAACCGGTCACGACCAGGGACGCCGCGAGGGCGAGCGTCGCGAGGGCGGGTGCGGTGACCCTTCCTTTAGAGAGCATGCTTCCTCCCCAAGTTGATCGTCGTCATCGGGTTCTCGGTGCTCATGGCTTCTGCTGCAGAGCGAGCGACTTCACCACGTCCCGGAACGGCTTGGGGCTCGCGGGGTCGTTCACGTTCTGGCGGAAGGTGACCTCGGTGGACGAGATGCCGGTCACCTCGCCATCGAAGAGCACCGAGCCCTTCTTCAAGAGATACGATCGGTTGTCCGAGCCGCGCATCATGCCGATCCAGCCGGTCTTCATCTTGATCGTTCCCTGCAGCTCGAGCTCGTCCACGGTCATTCCCGCCAGCCCGCCGATGCCCGAGCGCTCGACCTGCTTCCGGATGAGAAGGGAGCGGAAGGGGTCGCGCCGGCCGCGGACCTCGTAGGTATACGGCGACGGCGTCAGGTCTGCGTCGCCCGGGGCGGCCTCCGCATCCTTCGCCGGAGCGGGGGTCGGCGCGGGCGTCGGGGCCGCCCGCGTGGTGTCCGCCGGCGGAGCGCCCACGGCCTCAACCGACAGGAATAGCACGGCCATTACGAGACCGCGACCAGTCGGAGCGCGCATCCTGCTCAATCTCCTGCCATCTTCGGGTCAGCCGGCTTCGGGCCGGCCGGCTTCGCCCCCGGCTTGTCCCCAGGCCCCTTCTTCACGTCGGCACCGTCGTCCTTGTCGCCGATATAAATGAACGTCTTCGCCGTGAACGCGGCCGAGAGCGTCCGCCCGCCGGACGTGTCCGAGTATCCGGTCAACACGAGGTCCTCGACGTTGATGATCCGGGAGAACCGGGCCAGCTTGTCGAAGAAGAGCGCGAGGTTGTGGTAGGTCCCGTCGAACGTGATGTCGATGGGCCACTCGGCGTAGAAGTCCTTGTTGACGTAAGGTTTCGGGACGAAGCTCTTGAAGAAGAAGTCGCCCTGGCGGGTCAGCGCCTCGACCTTCTTGATCAGGTCCTCGACGTTGCGCCGGGTCGGCAGGATCTGGAGCAGGCGCTGGAGGTCGAGCTCGATCCGGCGGACCTCCTCGCGAAGCTGGGGCAGTCGCCGCTCCGCGGCGCGGCCCTGGTTGATCTTGTCCACCAGCGCCGAGATCTCGTTCTTCTTGCGGGCGATCGTGTCCCGCATCTCGTTGAAATTGGGAGGCACGTAGAAGGTCGCGGCCAGGTAGAGGACCACGGCAATCCCGAGGCCAATCCCGAGGCCCCAATACCAGGGCTTCGATTCGAGCTGTTTCAGGTCGAGCGCCACGATCGCTCCTCCCTCACATTCCAGCCGCGGCGGGCACTGGTGCCACTGTAGCCACTGTAGCCACTGTAGCGTCAGTTGCCGCCGGACGCGCGAGGTCGGCCTTCGGAGATGGCGAGGCGGGCGCACTCCCGGCCGCCGGAGGGGACGGAGGAGGCTCGCCCTGGGTCCGGTCGAGATTCGAGAAGACGAAGGTGAGACGGTAGTTATAGAGCTGGGCCCCGCCGGCGGTTGCCGCCCTCAGGTCCTGGAGGTTCGGCTCCTGGAAGGCCGGGATCTTCTTGAGATTCGTGATGAAGTTCGAGATCGCCGGAGGGTTGAACGCCTTGCCCGCGATGTTGATCGAATTGCCCCGATACTCCATGCTGTCGATCCAGACGAGGTCGGGCAACGCGTTCGAGACCTCGTCCATCAGCCGCACGGGACCCTTCTGGTTCTGCTTTAGCTGGTTGATCAGGTCGACCTTCTTCTGGAGGCGCGCCTTCTTGTCCTCGAAGTCCTTCACCTCGCGGAGGACCGACTCCAGGCGGGCGACCTCCAGCTGGTCCTTTCGGATCTTCTCGTTGAGATCTTTGATCTGCGAGCTGAGAACCAGGTAGTGGACCAGGATGACCAGGAGGCCGACGGTCACGCCGCCCATCACGAGCATCAGGTTCAGGCGGCCCGCGCCACCGTACGCCGCCGCCGCCCTTCTCTTCTTGACCGGCTTGGTGTCGGGAAGGAGGTTGATCTTGATCATCGCGCGCCTCCTACTCGCCGGTCTTCCGGAGTCCCAGGCCTACGGCCACGGCGAGCGCCGGGGAGACGTCCCCCAGCCAGGTGGGGTCGGCGGCGCGGTCCAGCGCCGGGATCGAGCGGAAGGGATTCATGATCTCGACCGGAATGCCGAACTTGTCCCGCAGCACCTCGTCCAGGCGGGCGACCTTGGCGCCTCCTCCGGCAATCACGACCGAGTCGACCTTGTCGGCGCCCGACGTCGCCTGGAAGAAGTCGAGGGTCTTGTGCAGCTCCGCCGCCGCGTCCTCGGAGACCCCCCGGAGGACCGGCTCGATCGACTGCCGCGACTGACCGGCGACCGGCTCCCCCTTCTTGAGCGCCTCGGCCTGCTCGAAGTTCAGGGAGAACGCCTTCTGAAGGGACTCGGTGAACTGGTTGCCCCCGAAGGTGATGTCGCGCCAGAAGACCGTCTGGCCCTGAGCCAGGATGTTCACGTTCATCACCGACGCGCCGATGTTCACGAGCGCGATGACGCGCGTCGCGTCGATGCCGTAGTTGACCTCGTAACAGTTCTGGAGCGCAAAGGCGTCGTAGTCGACCAGCGCCGGCACCCGGCCCGCCTGCGTCACGACGTTCTTGAAGTCGTCGACCTTCTCCTTCTTGGCGGCCACGAGGAGGACCTTCATCGTGTCGCCCGCCGAGCCCGGGTCCAGGACGACGTAGTCGAGGTAGACGTCGTTGATGTCGAACGGGACGTACTGCTCCGCCTCCCAATGGATCGACTCGGCCAGCTCGTCCTCCGGCATCGTCGGGAGCTGAATCTGCTTGACGATGACCGAGTGACCGGAGACCGCGACCGCCATGTTCTGATTCTTGACCCCCGTTGCCGCAAAAAGCCGGACGATCGTCTCGACCACCAGCGACGAGTCCATGATGGCCCCGTCGACAATGGCTTCCGGAGAGAGAGTCTCCATCCCAGCCTTCACGAGCTGGTAGCGCCCGTCCTTCGATTCCTTGAGTTCCACGAGCTTCACGGCGGAGGAGCCGATGTCGAGGCCCACCAGGTTCTTGGACTTGCGGAACAACACGATACGGTCTCCCTCCCTTACGCTTCGGAACCGCAGGGTTATGGTCGAGGCGATCGGGTCCGGCCCGGACTGATACGCCATTTTCGCGCTCTCACCCCGTCTCGTGTCAAGGATCGCCGGAAGCCCAGAAATCCCTTGCATTGAATCAAATAAGGCGTTATAAGTCAGGGTTCGGGAAGGGCCGAAACGGGCCCGCCTGGCTCCGCGGGTCGGAGATCCCACGAGGGAAAAGAAGGAAAACGAGACCATGGCACAGTGTTGCGAGGTTTGCGGAAAGGCCCCAGTTGCCGGACGGCGAGTCAGTCACGCCAACAATGTCTCGAACCGCCAGTTCAAGCCCAACCTGAGGCCGGTTCGGGCCGCCACCCCGGGGGGTTCCAAGAGGATGCGGGTCTGCACCCGCTGCATCCGCTCGGGAAAGGTGACCAAAGTAGTCCGGTAGGGGGTCCCCATCCCCACTCACTCTCCTAGGCCGTGGTCAGGCGAGAGCTGTTGTACTTCCGGCGGACCTGGTTGACGCCGGGCAGGCCGCGGAGCGACACGAGTAGCTTGTCGAGGTGCTTCCGGTCGGGGGTCGTCACGTTGCTGTCGATCGTTGCGGTCCCGTCGGGGAGCGTCCTCGCCTGGATCGACTGGATGTTCGAGTTCGCCGCGGAGATGACCTGCGTGATCTTGGCGAGGAGGCCGGGCCGGTCCTCGGTCCGGATCTCCAGCTCCACCGTGAACGAGGCGTCGTCGGCCCGCTCCCACTCGACCTCGATCTCCCGGCTCGGGTCGAACAGGAGGTTCTTGACGTTGGGGCAGGCGGTCGCGTGGACCGATACTCCGCGTCCTCTCGTCACGTAGCCGACGATCTCGTCCCCGGGGACCGGCCGGCAGCAGGTCGCGAGCGTCGCCATCAAGTCGTGCTCCCCCTTGACCCGGATCCCGGCTGATCGGAACGGCAAGATCTTCCGGACCGCCTTCTGGAGCGGGGAGGGCCCCTTGTCCGGCGTTTCGCCGGCCGCCGCGTCCGCCGCCGGCGGGAAGACGCGCGCCACCAGCAGCTTCGGAGAGGTCTTCCCGAAGCCGATGTCGGCCAGGAGGTCCTCCGCCTTGGCGACGCCGAACTCCTGGAGGAACGGGTCGAACGCCCGCGTCTCGAGGAGCTTCGGGAGACGCTTCTGGAACTTCCTCAGCTCCTTCTCCAAGAGCCGCTTGCCGATCTCGATCGACTTCTCCTTTTCGGCCGCCTGGATGAAGGTCCGGATCTTGTTCTTGGCCCGCGACGTGACCACGAAGTTCAGCCAGTCCCGCGAGGGCTGCGCGGCCGGCGAGGTGAGGATCTCGACGATGTCGCCGTTCCGGAGCGGGCTTTTCAGCGGAACCAGACGTCCGTTTACCCGCGCCCCTGTGCAGCGGCGGCCGACGTCGGTGTGGACCCGATAGGCGAAGTCGACCGGCGTCGCGCCGCGGGGGAACGCGAAGACCGCCCCCTTGGGGGAGAAGACGTAGACCTCGTCGGGGTAGAGGTCGATTTTGAGGGAGGAGAGGAACTCGCGTGGGTCGGAGACCTCGCGCGTAGTCTCGACGATCTGACGGAGCAGCGCGATCCGCGCCTCGTCGGCCCGCGGGTCGAGCCGACCCTCCTTGTACTTCCAGTGCGCTGCGATCCCGTTCTCGGCGACCGAGTCCATCTCCTTCGTCCGGATCTGGATCTCGAATGGCGGAGCCCCTTCCGGGACGACCGTCGTGTGGAGCGCCTGGTAGAAGTTCTGCTTGGGCATGGCGATGTAGTCCTTGATCCGTCCGGGGACCGGCCGCCACGCCTGATGCACGATTCCGAGGACCGCGTAGCAGTCCTTCACCGAGTCGACGAGGATCCGGAACGCCAGGATGTCGTAGAGCTGCTCCAGCGGGATCGCCTGCCGGATCAGCTTTTGCCGGATCGACCAGTACCGCTTCACCCGCCCCGTCACCTCGGCCCGGATCCCCGCCCTTTCGGTCTGCTCCAAGAGCATCAGCCGAAGTCGCTCCACGGCCGCCGCCGAGGCCCGGATCCGTTCGTCCACCGCAGACGTCAAGACCGAGAACTCCTCCGGGTAGAGGGTGAAGAAGGCGAGGTCCTCCAGCTCCCCTTTCATCTTCCCCATCCCCAGCCGGTTTGCTAGCGGGGCGTAAATCTCGAGCGTCTCCGCCGCGACCGCGCGCCGCTTCGGCTCGGACAGGAACTGCAGGGTCTGCATGTTGTGAAGACGGTCCGCGAGCTTCACCAGGATGACGCGGACGTCGTCGGTCATCGCCAGGAGCATCTTCCGGAACGTCTCGGCCTGCTGCGCCTCGCGGGAGGTGAAGGCATACTTCCCGATCTTCGTGACGCCGTCGACGAGGTGCGCCACCTCCGGGCCGAACAGCTCCGTCAGACGCTCCTTCGTCGTGTCGGAGTCCTCCAGGACGTCGTGGAGAAGGCCGGTCGCGATGGAGGTCTCGTCCAGCTTCATCCTGGCGAGGCCCATCGCCACGTTGAGGGGGTGGATCAGGTACGGCTCCCCTGACGACCGGAGCTGGTTTCGATGGGCGTGCGCCGAAAAAATGTATGCCTTCCGGAGCAGCTCCTCGTCCATCTTGGGAAGGTAGCTCTCCACCTGGTCGAGGATGTCCTCAAACCGTAGCATCGGCCCATTATCCCCGGAATCCTTTCCCTTCCCCCGGGCCTGCTAATCTCCCGACGCCGAAGAGCCGCATGGACCTGCTGAAACAGTTCGTCGACGTCTTTCTTCACCTCGACAAGCACCTCGCCGAGGTGCTCCGCGACTACGGCGCGTGGACAAACGCCATCCTCTTCCTGATCATCTTCTGCGAGACCGGGCTCGTCGTCACGCCGTTCCTCCCCGGGGACTCCCTCCTCTTCGCCGCCGGGACGTTCGCCGCACTGGGCTCGCTGAACGTCTTCACCGTCTTCCTGCTCCTCGCCGCTGCTGCGATCCTCGGCGACTCGATGAACTACTGGATCGGCAGCCGCATCGGGCCGAAGGCGTTCAGCGGCCAAGTCAAATTCCTGAAGCAGGAACACCTCCGGAAGACCCAGACCTTCTACGAGAAATACGGTCGGTCGACCATCATCCTCGCCCGGTTCGTCCCGATCGTCCGCACCTTCGCGCCGTTCGTGGCGGGCGTGGGGTCGATGAGCTATCCGGCCTTCCTCGCCTTCAATGTCATCGGCGGCGTGGCCTGGGTGGCGCTGTTCGTCTTCTCCGGCTACTTCTTCGGGAACATCCCGCTCGTCAGGCGGAATTTCTCGTTCGTCATCCTCGCTATCATGGTGATCTCGGTCCTCCCCATCGCGTGGGAGGCTTGGAAAACCTGGCGCGAGAAAGCGTCCTCCACCCCGACGGCCGGATGACGGCTCCCGCGGCCCCCGCCTCCGGGAACGGCCGCCCGGCGTTGCTCTCGGGGACCGCGCTGATCCTGTACGCGCTGGTCCTCGGGGTCGTTCTCGGCCACTTCCTCCCGGCCGAGCGCCACCCCGCCGCCTACGAGACCTTCCGCTTCCTCTCGAAGGCGTTCATCAGCCTCATCAAGATGCTGATCGTGCCGCTGATCTTCTCCACCATCGTCCTCGGGATCGGGAAGACGGGCGACATCAAGGCGGTCGGCCGGATGGGGGTGAAGGCGCTCATCTACTTCGAGGCGGCGACGACGATCGCCCTCGTCATCGGGCTCGTCATGGCGAACGTGGTCAAGCCCGGCCTCGACCTCACGCTGCCGGTCACGGGCGAGGCGAACCTCGCGAAGCCGAAGACGTTCGTCGAGACGCTCCTCCACCTCTTCCCGTCCAACGTGATCGACGCCATGGCGAAACAGGACATCCTGCAGATCGTCATCTTCTCGACCCTGCTCGGCATCGCGGCCGCGCACGTCGGGAAGCGGTCGGAGGCGTTCGTGTCGTTCTTCGAGTCGGCCGTCGCCGTCCTCTTCAAGCTGACCGACTACGTCATGGCGCTCACGCCGCTCGGCGTCTTTGGGGCGATGGCCGGCGCGGTCTCCCACCACGGTCTGAAGGTCCTCGGCAGCTACGTGAAGCTGGTCGGGTCGCTCTACGTCTCGCTCGCCCTGTTCGTCCTCCTCGTTTTCATCCCGGTCCTGAAGATGGCAAAGGTGCCAATCTTGGAGTTCTTCCGGGCCATTCGCGAGCCCTTCATGATCGCCTTCTCGACGGCGTCTTCGGAGGCGGCGCTCCCGCGCGCACTGGAGCGGATCGTGGAGTTCGGCGTTCCGAAGAGCGTCGCGGGGTTCGTCCTTCCGGCAGGCTACAGCTTCAACCTGGACGGCTCCACGCTCTACATCGCCCTCGCGACGCTCACCATCGCGCAGGCGGCCGGCAGGCACATGGCCTGGACCGAGCAGCTCCTGATGATGCTGACGTTCATGCTCATGACGAAAGGGGTCGCCGCCGTCCCGCGGGCATCGCTCGTCATCATCGTTTCGGGGTGCGCCGCCTTCAACCTGCCGGGTGAGGCGGGCGTCGCGATGATCCTGGCAGTCGACGAGCTGATGGACATGGGCCGGACCTCGATCAACCTCGCGGGGAACTGCGTGGCAGCGGTCGTCGTGGCAAAGTGGGAAGGGGTCTTCGGCAGCGAGCTGAACGGGACAATGGCGGCGCCAGCTGCGCCGCCATTGCCGGCAGCCACTGCGGCCTGACCCCGCCGGGCCCTTACCTGGCCTTGGCCGGCGCCTTCCCCTTCGCCGCCGGGGCGGCGGGCGAATTCTGGGCGGACTTCTTCGCCCTCCACTCCTCCCAGACGATGACGAGCGGGGCGGCGATAAAGATCGAGGAATAGGTCCCCACGATGATCCCGATCATCATGACGAACGAGAAGCCGCGGAGCACCTCACCGCCGAGGAAGAAGAGCGCGATGCAGACGAGGAACGTCAGGCCCGACGTCAGGATCGTCCGCGACAGCGTCTCGTTGATGGAGCGGTTCACGACCGACGTGAGCGGATCGCGGCGGCTCTTCTGCATGTTCTCGCGGATCCGGTCATAGACAACGACCGTGTCGTTGACCGAGTAGCCGATCAGGGTGAGGAACGCCGCCACCACCGTCAGCGAGATCTCCGTGTTCAGGATCGAGCAGAGGCCGAGCGTGAAGAGGGTGTCGTGGACGAGCGCCACCACCGCGGCCGTCCCGAACGAGGCCGACCGGAAGCGAATCCCGATGTAGGTGAGCATCGCGGCCCATGAGAGGATGACCGCCCAGGCGCCCTTCTCGCGAAGATCCTTTCCGACCTGCGGGCCGACGTTCTCCGCCGATAAGAGGGTGAACGGCCCAGCCACCGTCTTCTCCTTCAACCACGCCCCGGTCACGGGGGCGACCCCGGGAACCTTCGCCGCGGCGTCGACGGTCTTGAACAGCCCCTGCCGGGAACGCGCGTCGATGATCGACTGGGCGAGGCGTCCGTAGTCGGCTTTCGGGTCGGAGTTGGGCTTGGCGGCCAGCTTCTCGGGATCGTCCGCGACCAGCTTTGCCTGGAGGGCGTCGGTGCCGTTCAGGTTCAGGTCGAACGCGCCCGCGGTGGCCTGCGGAAAGAAGGCCTTCGTAAGGGCCGCCGTGACCTCCTTGGAGAGGTCGCGCCCTTCCTTCTTCTCCATCGGAACCCGCAGAAGAACCTGGTTCTTGTCGGCTCGGTCAAACCGCTGGACCGAATCGACCTTCACCTGCGCGGTCTCAACGACTTTCCGGATCTGGTTTTCGTCCGGCTGGCTGGAGAAGCCGTAGATCAGCTGGGCGCCCCCGGTGAAGTCGACCCCGAAATTCGGGCCGCCCTTGTAGACCAGGGACAGCATGCCGATCGCCGTGACGACGATCGAGCCCGTGATGCAGTACCACTTGACGCTGAGGAAGTCGAACTTGGGTTGATGGAAGATGCGCACGGTCGAACCTTTCCGCTCGTCAGATGGAGATCGCCTCGACCTTCTCCTTCGACCCGTAGATGAGGTCGAAGAGGAGGTGCGAGACGAACACCGCGGTGAAGACGGAGGCCAGGAGGCCGATCACCAGCGTCACGGCGAAGCCCTTCACCGGGCCGGTGCCGAACTGGAAGAGGAACGCCGCCGCGCAGATCGTCGTGACATGCGTGTCGATGATGGTCCCGAAGGCCTTCTTGAACCCGACGTCGACCCCGTTCCTGGGGGCCTTCCCGCCGTCGATCTCCTCGCGGATGCGCTCGAAGATCAGGACGTTCGAGTCGACCGCCATGCCGATCGTCAGGATGAAGCCGGCAATGCCGGGCAGGGTCAGCGTCGCGTTGATCCAGGCCATCGCGCCGAGGAGGAAGATGGCGTTGAGAAGGAGGGCGACGACTGCGTTCACGCCGGCCAGGCGGTAGTAGATGACCATCGCGACGAAGACGAGGAGCATCCCGACGACCGACGCCAGGACCCCCTGCTTGATCGAGTCGAGCCCGAGCGACGGGCCGACGGTCCGCTCCTCCAGGACGATCATCTCGGCCGGGAGCGCGCCGGACCGAAGGACCAGGGTGAGCGCCTCGGCCTTCTCGGGGGTGAAGTTCCCCTCGATGATCCCGTTGGACTCGATCTTTCCGTTAATGACCGGCGCCGACTGGACCCGCCTGTCCAGGACGATCGCCAGGCGCTTGCCGATGTTCTCGCCGGTCACCCGGCCGAACTTCTCGGCGCCGACGGCGTTGAGAAAGAACTCGACGGCAGCCTGGTTGTACTTGTCGTGCCCCACGCGGGCGTTCTTCAGGTCCCGCCCAGTGACCGCCGCGGCCCGCTTGAGGCCGTAGAAGACCGGCGTGCGGATGCGGGACTCGGAATCCTCGTTGAACCCCTCGACGACCTCGAGCTCGGGCGGGACCGTCCCGCCGTACGCCTGGAGGAGCGCTTCCTGGGATCCGTACGGGCCACCCTTGTCGTCCACCAGCGTCAGGGAGAGGAGACCGGTCGTTCCGATGATCTCCTTCACGCGGCTCGGGTCGTCTACGCCCGGGAGCTGGACCAGGATCCGGTCCGTGGACTGGCGCTGGATGACCGGCTCGGTGACGCCGAGGGCGTCGACCCGGTTCCTGATCGTCTCCACCGCCTGCCGGACCGACTGGTCCTCGATTTGCATCCTCGCCGGGGTCCGAAGGGAGACCCGCCACTCGCGGCCGCGCTCGTCGATCTGCCAGTCGGTCTGCGAGAGCGCGCTCTTGCAGAGGTCCTTCAGCTTGGACGGCTCGGTCTGGTCGTTCAGCTGGATCGAGAAGCCCTCGGCCGTGGCCGGGGGGAGCGTCCCGATGTTCACGCCCCGCTTGCGGGCCTCGTCCTTCAGGTGCTCGGCCGCGTCCTGCGCCTCCACCCGGAGGGCGTCGCCGGTCTTCACCTGCATGACGAGGTGGATCCCGCCCCGGAGGTCGAGACCGAGCTTCAGCCCGTTCTTCAGGACGTCCGAGGCGGTCGGGTCCGGAGGCGCGGTAGGGGACCGCTTCAGCGCCTCGTGGCCGCGCCACCAGTACGCGGCGATGGAACCGATGAGAACGGCGAGCGTCAAGGCGACGCGCCAGCCCAGGGACCTTTTCACGAACGCTACCTCCGAGAGAGGGACCGACCGGATGGCTCACGAGACGGCCGCCTCGAAGTCCGCTGGCCCCCAAGGATGATCCCGATATCCCGGGACAACCGCGGAAGTCTATGCGGAGGGGGGGGCGCCGTCAATCGGACTCGGACAGGAGATGCGGAACCCCGCCGGCATCGGGCCACCCAGCCGCCGCTCGGCTGGGTAGGGGAAGATGTCGAGCATCTCTCCCGCCCGGATCCTCTCCTGCGTCTCGCTCCAGAACATGGGCCCCAGAAGGTCCCGGTGAGCCGACAGGAACGCGTCGCGGGCGGCCCCCTTCAGCCCTAGGAACGGGAGGAACTCCTCCGGGAAGATGTCGTTCTCCCCGACGTAGAACGACGGCTCCCCCCCGTCGTCGTCGTCGGGGAGCGCCCGGAAGTTGCAGTCGGTCAGCAGGCAAAGCTCGTCGTAGTCGTAGAAGACGACCCGCCCGTGCCGGGTGACGCCGAAGTTTTTCAGGAGAAGGTCACCGGGAAAGACGTTCGTGGAGGCCAGCTCCTTCAGGGCCTCCCCGAAGTCGAGAATCGTCTTCCGGGCCTCCTCTTCGCTGGCACCGAGGAGGAAGAGGTCGAGGGGAATCAGCCGCCGCTCCGTGTAGAGATGCCGGATCACGACCCGGTCCCCCTCGACCCGCACCGTCTCCCCCGCCACCTCGAGGAGGCTCTCGAGCAGCTCCGGCTGGAACCGCTCTTTCGGGAACTCGAGGTGCTCGAACTCTTGCGTGTCGACGAGTCTCCCGGCCCGCCCGTGCCGGAAGACCAGGCGGTACTTGGCCAGAACAGATCGGAAGAGCGTCGTGTAGGGAAAGAGTGTAGATCTCGGTGG
>OCZT010003809.1_pt1 | contig 15376 bp, 17 predicted proteins | sample 1539031 | NCBI WGS metagenome assembly OCZT01 (sample SAMEA3539308, study PRJEB22396) | soil metagenome | biome: tundra; feature: field; material: soil | place: USA | collected 2010-05 | depth 0.15 m | reverse complement strand
GCGTGCGCGCGCTGCCGGGCGTCGAGACCGCTTCGTGGATCTCGAACCTGCCGCTCACCGGCGAGTCGTGGGTCGACGCGATTCTGCCGAACGAGCGCAAAGAGATCAGCGCGGATCTGCCGCTCGCGAACTACCGCTTCGTCGGCCCCGCGTTTTTCGAAACGCTGTCGATTCCGATTCGCCGCGGCCGCTCGCTGGCCGCCGCCGACCTCGATGCGACGCGCGCGACGACGCCTGCGGTCGTGTCCGATCGGGTCGCCACGAGGCTGTGGCCGGGCGTCGATCCGATCGGGCGTCAGTTCAGGCGCGGCGACCCGGAAGAAAAGCCGTTCGAAATCGTCGGCGTCGTGCCCGACGGCCGGCCCTCGGACCTGGAACACCTGCCCGCCATGATGGTGTACGTGCCGTACTCGTACCGAAGCCGGACGCGGGCGTCAATCGTGATTCACACCGCCGGCGACCCCGCGGCGCTCACCGGAGGGGTCCGGCAGGCCGTCTGGCGCGTCGATCCTGAGATCGCGATCGCCAACGCCCGCCCGATGAAGCAGCTCGTGGACGACGCCCTGGGCGGCCGTCGATATCAGACGACGCTCTTCACCGCCTTCAGCGCCGTCGCGCTCCTCATCGCGATAGTGGGCGTGTACGCGGTGACCGCATACGGCGTGTCGCGCCGCCGCCGCGAGATGAACATCCGCGCGGCGCTTGGCGCAAAACCGTCGCAGGCGCTCGGCCTGGTCGTCCGCCAGGGCTTCGCGCCGGTGGCGGTTGGCGTCGCCGCCGGAATCGGCGGGGCGCTGGGAATCGGCACGCTGGCCCGGCGACCTGCTGTTCGAGGTCAGCGCCCACGACCCGATCATGATTGCAGCGACGGCCGTCCTGACGGGAGCCATCAGCCTCGCCGCTTGTGTCGTGGCGGCGCGGCAGGGCCTGTCGCTCAATCCCGCGGCGGCGCTGCGAGAGGAATAAGAGGGTGACTTGAATCGTCTAGTATAGATAGACTATATTGTCTATGCACGATAGACGATTGGAGATCGCCCATGACGCTGAACCAGGAGCTCCTGGACAAGGCAAAGGCCGCGGGCGCGGAGCTCGCGGAAGACGAGCGCCGTGCGCTGCTGGCTCGCGGGGAGTACCACGCGGCGATTCGGAGGCTCCATCTGGCGGGCGCCTCTCTTCGGGAAATCGCCGAAGCGCTCTCGTTCAGCCACCAGCGCGTGCAGCAGATCGTGCACGCGTCCGGCGGCAGTTGGTGGCGGCGCGCGTGGCGGACGCGAAACGCGAGACGCGACGCGGTGTGCACATGGTGCGACCGCCCCGCGAGCGAGGTCTCGAAACTCGTCGCGGGGCCGAACGTCTATATCTGCGACGCCTGCCTCGAGCTTGCGAGTGCCGCGCTGGATGACGCGTGGGGGACCGGCACGCTGCGACGCGCCCCGGACGGTGCGAAAGAACGCTGCAGCTTCTGCAACAAGCGAAGCCATCGAGAGAGAGCGCTCGCCATCGGGCCGGCCGCCAACATCTGCAGCGAGTGCGTGCGCATCTGCCGCGATTTCATGGATGGCCGGGCTGCCTGAGCCGCCGCGTCATCCCGCGGCGGCCTTACGAGACGAATGACGCCGCGCGGATGATTGATTCCGCCGATCGATCGACGTCCTCCTCCGTCGTCGACCAGTTCGACATGGAGATGCGCATGGCGTCCATGCCGTGCCAGCGCGTCCCGCCGAGCCAGCAGATGCGTTCGGCTTGGACACGCGCAAGCGCGGCGCGGGTGGCGGCGTCGGCGTCGCCCGATGCCGGCTTGGCGCGCACGAGCACCTGATTGAGCACGACGTCGTTGAGAATCTCGATGCCCGAGTCGGCGCGCAGGCGGTCGGCGAAGCGCCGCGCGAGGCGGCAGCAGCGATCCAGGAGATCCTCGACGCCGCGGCGGCCGAGCGATCGAAGCGCGGCATAGACAGCGAATCCGCGCGCGCGCCGCGACGCTTCCGGCGTCCAGTCCATCGGCTCGCGCGGCTCATTCGGCGTGCGGATCAGATATTCAGCGCTCAAGCTCATGGCGGCGCGATGCGCCGCCGGGTTCGCGACGAACACGAGGCCCGAGTCGTACGGCACGTTGAGCCACTTGTGCGCATCGGTCGCCCACGAGTCGGCTCGGTCCACGCCGCGCGTGTGATGCCTGAGCGCCGCGCTGGCTGATGCCCACAGCCCGAACGCGCCGTCGACGTGAAGCCACGCGCCGCGGCGCCGCGTGATGGCGGCGATGTCGTCCAGCGGATCGAACGCGCCCGTGTTCACGTTGCCCGCCTGCGCGCACACGATGGTCGGTCCGTCCCCCATTGTGGCCCCCAGGGCGTCGAGCGCCTCCGGCCGCATGCGCCCTTGTGAGTCCGCGGCGACCCGCACGACTTCTCGCGAGCCGATGCCCAGCAGTCGCAGTGCGCCCAGCACTGACACGTGCACCTCGTCGCCGACGAGGACACGAAGCGCGGGCGCGCCCGTGAGGCCATCGCCTTCGACGTCCCAGCCGGCGCGGCGCAACATCTCGTGCCGCGCCGCCGCCAGCGCCGTGAAGTTCGCCATGTGGCAGCCGGTGACGAAGCCGACGCTCGCCGCCTGCGGCAGCCCGAGCAGGTCGAGCAGCCATCCCCCGGCGACTTCTTCGACGACTGAGGCGGCCGGCGAGAGCACGTACAAGCTCGCGGGTTGATCCCACACCGCCGTCAGCCAATCGGCGGCGACCGCGGCCGGCAGCGCGCCGCCCGTGACGAAGCCGAAGTATCGGGGTCCGGTGGTGGCGACGATGCCGGGTCCGGCGGCCTGAGCCAGTGCGACGATGACCTCGGTGGGATCGATCGGATCGTGTGGAAGCGGCCCGCCGAGCGCGGCGCGCAGCGCCTGGAGCGTCGCGGTCGGCCAGACCGGTCCATGTGTCCGCCGGGCGGCGTACTCCCGCGCGATATCGAGCGCGCGAGCCAGGCTGTCGGTCATGGCCGCGGCGCGGCGAATGCTTTCTGCAGCCAGGCCGCGACCGCGGTGGCCACTTCCGGACTCACACGTTTGCCGGTGAGCGTGCTGTATTCGTCGAATTCGCCGGTCGTCGCCGGCAGCAGGAGGTGGTTGATTCCCGGCACCTTCACCACCTCGACCATCGGAGCGTTCTTGCGCGCGCGCGCCAGCGCGTCGAGCCGGTCGGCGTTGGCCGGCGGCACCTGCGTGTCGAGCATGCCCTGCACGACCAGGATCGGCTGACGGACGTCAGGCATCACCTTCGCCGGATCGAACGCCAGGAAGCTCTGAAACCATGGCGTGTCCGCCTGCTTGCGATATATGGGCGGAATCGCGTCCCAGCCCTTGCCGGTCAGCACCGCCGTCTGAATCTGTTTCTGCAGATCGAGCGTGGTCTGGCGCTCGGCGTCGGTCCTCTTCGCTCGATCGAGCGTGTGCGTCACCTGTTCCATGTTCAGCTCGGCGCCCGTGACGCCGATCGTCGCGACGAGCACGAGCGCGGCGATGTGCTTGTCTTTCGCCGCCACCAGCATCGACACCCATCCGCCTTCGCTGTGCCCGAGGATGGCCAGCTTCCTCTGGTCCACGTCCTTCCGCTCGTACATGAACTTCACGGCGGCGCGCAGATCGTCGGCGTAGTCGGCGAGCGTCGCCGCTTCGGCGCGGCCGCCGCTCTGGCCGATCCCGCGCTTGTCGTAGCGCAGCACGGCATAGCCCGCGTCGGCAAGTGCGCCGGCGAGCTGGCCGAAGACGGGGACGTTGAAGACGGTCTCATCGCGGTCGGTCGGGCCCGAGCCGCCGACCAGGATCACGGCCGGCAGCGTTTTGTCCTTCGTGCTCGCCGGTTTCGACAGCGTACCCGCCAGCGAGAATCCGTTCGCGGGAATCTTGACCGCTTCGTCGTTCGGCCGAGAAATCGTGACCCGCCGCGCGGCGACCGATGCGATGTCCTCGCGGACGACGTCGATGTTCTGCACGGGGATCGTGATCCGCAGCAGGCGTCCGATCTCGTCGATCCAGATATCCGCGTCAATCGGCATGCCCGGCGTGAGGAGCGTCACGCGTGTGCGGCGCGCGTCTACGAGCCGCGCGGCCGTCTGAATCTGTTCGGCCGCTCCGTCGCCCACCGTGATCGCGTACGACGACGATCCGGCGAACGCCTGAATCGTCGACCCTGACGCAGCCGTCTTCAACCGTGCGGCCACCGCTTCGAACGGTCCCCAGAAGGGGCTCGGCAGCAGCACGGCGTCGGCTGGAATCGGGTCCGTCCTGTCCGCGGACTGGCCGGCCCGCACGACGTGGGTCTGCGCGGTGGCGCCGGTGACGATGGTCTGGACCGACAGCGTCTGGCCGTTCACCGTCGCGTCAATCGTCACCTCGATCGGTTTCCAGTCGTCCGTATACCGCACCTGCACGTGGCGCGCGACGACGTCGATCGGCGCGCCCATGCGGCCGGAGCTGGTGATCGTCCAGCCGTCAGCGCTCCGCGTCAGCGCGATCTGTTCGCTGCCGATCGGCACGGCCTTGAAGAAGATGGTGAAGCTCGAGGCGGCCGGTATCATGACGGGCGGCGGCGTCACCTGGGCGCCGGCGATCGCCGGCATGAGGACCGCGACCGCGGCCGCTCCCGCGCGGATAGAATGAAGCAAGGCCATACCCGTCAGCATAACATCATGGTTTCCACCGCTTCCGCGCTTCTCTATCAGGCCGCGCGCCATTCAGCGGCGCGCATCGACCGCTCAGCTCGCGGCCGCATCGTCGTCTCCGGCGCCGACCGGGCGTCGTATCTGCAGGGGTTGCTGACCAACGACATCGTCGCCATCAAGAGTGGCTTCGGGTGCTACGCCTGCTACCTCACCCCGCAGGGGCGGATGATCGCCGATCTGTTCGTCTATGAGCTCGGCGATGTGATGCTGCTGTCGATGCCGTTGGCGGTGAAGGACACCGTCCTGGCCAAACTGGAGCAGTTCGTGTTCACCGAGGACGTGCAGCTCGGCGATGTGACGGAGACCTTCGCGCAGATGGCGGTCATCGGCCCCGGCGCCGCCGCCGCGCTCGGCGCATCGCTCGACGATGTGGCGATCGACGGCCTCGCGGGGCTGGCCGGGTTGTCCGGGTTGATCGAGCATGCGAATCTGCGCGTGCGTTTTGCCGGCGAGCCCGCGATCGTGACGCGCATCGCTGACACCGGCGAGCCCGGCTTCGACGTGTACGTGGAGCGGCCGCACGCCGCGGCGTGCGCGTCCGCACTCGCGGCCAACGGTGTCGTCGATCTGGACGCCGGCACGGCGGAAGCGATTCGGATCGAGGCGGGCGTGCCGAGGTTCGGAATCGACATGGACGAAGAGACGATTCCGCTCGAGGCCGGCATCGAGTCGCGGGCGATCAGCCTCACGAAGGGCTGCTACGTCGGCCAGGAGGTCATCATCCGCGTGCTGCATCGAGGCCACGGCCGCGTGGCGCGGAAACTGGTCGGCCTCGTCTTCGAGGGCGAGTCGGCGCCGGCGCCGGGGGCGGGCGTGCGCGTCGAGGACCGGGAGATCGGGCGCGTCACGAGCAGCGCGCTGTCGCCCGCGCTCGGCCGTCCGATCGCGCTGGCGTATCTGCACCGCGATTTTCTCGCGGTGGGGACAATGGTCGCCGTTGACGGCGCGCGCGCGGTCGTCGCGCCGCTACCGTTTGTTGGTCAGTAATCGGATGGCGTCGACGTCGGCGGGCGGGAATGCGAGCTGCGTGAGGTCGGCGCGCGCGACCCACCGCATGTCCTGGCCGAGCTGCGGCGCTGGATCGCCCACGATGTCGCAGCGGATGAAGTGGATTTCGATCTCGCGATCCGCGTAGGCGTGGGTCGTCGCGAGTAGTTCCTCGCCGACGCGCGCCTCGACGGCGAGCTCTTCGCGCAGCTCGCGCGCCAGACATGCCGCGTGATCTTCGCCGGCCTCGCACTTGCCGCCGGGGAACTCCCAGTAGCCTTCGAGATGCACGCCGCGCTGGCGCCGCGTGACGAGGAACCGATCGTCTTCCTCGATGACGGCGGCCGTCACGACGATCGTCCTCATTTCGCCGCGGGGTCGAACGGGAACGCGCGGCAGTTCTTGGCCATCGGGCAGACGGGGCACTTCGGATTGCGCGCGACGCAGATCATCGCGCCGAAATCCATTAGCGCCTGGTTGAAATCGAAGACGTGGCGCACGGGGACCAGCGTGGCCGACAGCGTCCAGAGATGGCGCTTCATCGCGTGGCTCTTCGGATCGCCCTTGCCGACGAACACGCGAAAGAGGACCCGGGCGACGTTGGTGTCGAGAATCGCCGCGCGCTCGCCGAACGCGAAGCTGCGGATTGCGCCCGCCGTGTAGGCGCCGATGCCTTTGAAGGAGAGCAGCGTCGCTTCATCCGACGGCAGCTCGCCGCCATAGTGGGCGACCGCTTCGCGCGCGATCGACTGCAGACGTTTCGGCCGGATGTTGTAGCCGAGCGGATACCACGTCCGCGTCACCTCGTGCTCGGGCGCGGCGGCCAGCGCGCCGAAGGACGGGTATTTCTCCAGCCACTCCGCGTACTTGGGCAGGACCCGGTCGACCTGCGTCTGCTGCAGCATGATCTCCGAGACGAGGATGTGGTACGGGTCGTCGGTCGTCCGCCACGGCAGATCGCGCCCGTGACGCCGGTACCACGTCAGGAGCCGCGTCCTGAAGCGCCGGCGATCGGGCGGCTTCGGCAGCGGCGTGGCTTTGGGTTTTGTCGCGGTCCGCTTTGCGGGCATCTCGTATAATCCGGCCTAGTGAAACTCTACACGCGCACGGGCGACGCCGGCGAGACGTCGCTCTTCGACGGCACGCGGGTCAGCAAGAGCGACAGCCGCGTGGACGCCTATGGTGAAGTCGACGAGCTGAACGCGTGGCTCGGTCTTGCGCGCGCCTCACGCCTCGATGACGACCTCGACGCCGAGATCGTGCAGCTCCAGCGCGATCTCTTCGCGCTCGGCGCGCAACTCGCCGATCCGGCCGACAAGATCACCGACCGCGTGACGAAGGCGGCGCTCGGCGACAACGACGTCGCCCGGCTCGAGCAGGTGATCGATCGGCTGGAGGCCGACCTGCCGCCGCTTCGCCGGTTCATCCTTGCGGGCGGTTCGCCGGCGGGCGCCGCGCTGCACGTCGCGCGCACGGTGTGCCGCCGCGCGGAGCGCCGCATGGTCGCGCTGCAGCCGCCCGTCGATGCGGTCCTGGTGCGGTACGTGAACCGGCTGTCCGACCTGCTGTTCGTCCTGGCGCGCGAGGTGAATCACCGCGCGGGCGCTGCCGAAACGGAGTGGTAGTCTCGTCGTTCGATGTCCTGTTTGACGGCGTCGAATACGGCGCGCGCCAGCTCCTGCGACACGCGCTCTCGAATCGCCCCGCATTCCACCAGCGTCGTGCCGCCGTTGGTCTCGATCGCCACGTCCCAGCGATCGTGGGCGATGCCCTCTGGATGATCCTCGAAGCTGGTCGCCGGCGCGGCCGAGCGCGCATCCACCCGCGTCGACACGTACGCCGCGATCGGCGTCCCATTGATCAGCACGCGCGCGGCCACGATCAGGTCTTTGTCGATCGAGCGCGCGCCATAGTAAAAGAAGCCCGCGTCCTCGCTGAACAGCACGAGATCGTCTTCGGCCGGGATCTCCACAATGGGCGACCGCCCGAGCGCCCGCTCCGTGTCGCGGGCCCGCTGCCGCCGCCGCCGGAACTCGTGCAGCGTGGTCGCGAGGCTGCCCGCGACGAGCAGGAGGACGACGGCCATCACGGCGGCGAGAACGTCACGCATGTAGAATTGCGGTCGTGTCCCTCTGGCCCGAGCCGCTCGCGCGCGCCTACGAGGCGTGCGAAGCGCTGGCCCGCTCGCATTACGAAAACTTTCCGGTCGCGTCGCGGCTGCTGCCGCCTGCGATGCGTCCGCATGTTGCCGCGGTGTATGCGTTTGCACGCGTCGCCGACGACATCGCCGACGAAGGCGCGGTGCCGGCCGCCGATCGCCTGGCGCGTCTGCGCGCCTGGCAGGATCGGCTGCACGGCGCGGCGAACGGGAGCGGCGGCGCATCGGCGCCCGGCGATCGCGAGGGGCTGATCGTCGCCGCGCTGGGCCACTCGATCAGGACGCTCGACCTGCCGGTGTCGCTGTTTGACGATCTCCTGAGCGCGTTCGGTCAGGATACCATGACGCCGCGCTACGATTCATGGAGTGACGTGCTCGATTACTGCCGCCGTTCAGCCAATCCCATCGGCCGCCTCGTGCTGCGGATCGCCGGTTACCGCGACGAGTCGCTCGATCGATCGTCCGATGCGTTCTGCACGGCGCTGCAGTTGACCAACTTCTGGCAGGACTTCGGACGCGACTGGCGCGCGGGACGTCTCTATGTGCCGCGCGAGATCTGGGCGTCGTGCGGAGCCGTCGAAGCAGACCTGGACGGTGGCCGCATGACGCCGGCGTGGATGCGGGCCATGGCGCGATGCATCGAGCTCACGCGGCCGCTGTTTGCCGGCGGTCGCGCGGTCTGCGACGGCGTGCGCGGCCGTCTCCGTCTCGAGTTGCGGTTCACGTGGCTCGGCGGAACCAGAATCCTCGAGCGGGTCGAGCGCGACGAGTCGCGGCTGCTCGATCGGCGCCCCACGCTCGGGGCCGCTGATGTGCCGGCGCTCGTGTGGCGCGCGGCCCGCTGGACGCGCGCGCGATCATAAATGGCCCGCAAGACCAGTTTCTATTATTCGTTTCTCGTGCTGCCGGCGGCCCAGCGCCAGGCGATCATCGCCGTCTGGGATTTCTGCCGCGCGGTCGACGATGCGGTGGATGAAGAAGCGGCGGCGACGCCCGGCCTGCCGACCGGCCGCGCCGCGGTCGCGTTCTGGCGCGCGGACCTCGCGCGGGCATTCGAGGGCGGCACGCCGGAGACGGCGCAGGGACACCGGCTTCAGCCGTTCATCGCGCCGTTCGACCTGCCGCGGCAGGCGTTCGAGGACGTCATCGACGGCGTGGCGATGGATCTCGATACGACCCGGTATCAGACCTTCGTCGATCTGTTCGAGTACTGCCGGCGCGTGGCGTCGGCCGTCGGCCTGATCTGCATCAAAGTGTTCGGCTGCCGCGACGAGCAGGCGCGCGACTACGCGCTGCACCTCGGCGTGGCCCTCCAGCTGACCAACATCCTGCGCGACGTCAAAGACGATCTGTCGCGGGGACGCGTGTATCTTCCGCTCGACGATCTGCGCGCCTGCGGCTGCACGGTTGATGATCTCGCGCGCGGAGCGGTGACTGAGCCGGTCCGGTCGCTGATGGCTTTCGAGTGCCGCCGCGCGCGCGAGTTCTACCAGAAGGCGGCGGCGTTCGTGCCGCCTGAAGACCGCAAACGGCTCGCCGCGGCCGAAATCATGCGCGCCGTCTATTTCGAAACGCTGACGCGGATCGAGCGCAACGGCTACGACGTCTTCACGACGCGGACCCGGGTGCCGCGCCCGCGGCAGGCGCTGATTGCCCTGAAGCAGTGGCTATGGACGTAGTCATCGTCGGCGCCGGCTTCGCCGGATTGAGCGCGGCGGTGCGGTTGACGCGCGAAGGTGCGCGCGTGCTCGTGCTCGAAGCGCGATCGCGTCTGGGCGGCCGCGCCACCGCGTTTGCCGACCGCGAGACCGGCGAGCTCGTCGACAACGGCCAGCACGTGCTCCTGGGCTGCTATACCGAGACGTTTGCATTTCTTCGCGAGATCGGCGCCGACCGGCACGTCAGCCTGCAGCCGAACCTCGGCGTGACGATGATCGATCGCGCGGGCCGGCGATCGCGCCTGGCGTGCCCGGCGCTGCCGCCGCCACTGCATCTGCTGGCGGGTGTCATGGACTGGGACGCGCTCGGCTGGAAGGATCGCTGGTCGATTCTGCGGATGGCCGCGCCGCTGCGGATCGCGAGGCGCGCGCTCGAGCCCGGCGCGCACGCGCTGGCCGCGTCGCCTGGCGAAACGGTCGAGCGCTGGCTGATGCACAACGGACAGACCCCGCGTCTGCGCGAGATGCTGTGGGAACCGCTCGCGCTCGCCGCGCTGAACCAGCCGATCGGTCAGGCCGCTGCGCCCGTATTTGCGCGCGTGCTGGCGGAGATGTTCGGCGCCGACCGCGGGGCGGCGGCGATCGCGTTGCCGACCAAACCGCTGCACCAGATGTACGCGGAGCCGGCGCGCCGCTACATCGAAGCGCGCGGCGGATCGGTTCGCATGGGCGCCGCCGCGAAAATCCGCGCCGAAGGGGACGCCGTGGTGTCGGTCGATGCGGCGGGCGAGCGCTGGGACATCGACACGGTGATCTCGGCGGTGCCGTGGTTCGCGCTGCCGGATCTCATCGAAGGCCGCGTGCCGGCGCTCGAGCCGACCCTCGATCGGGCCCGGCGCATGGAGTCGTCGCCGATGGTCACCGTCAATCTCTGGTTCGACCGACAGGTGATGGACGAGCCGTTTGTCGGCTTGCCGGGACGCGCGATGCAATGGGTCTTCGACAAGCGGACGGTGTTCGGCGGCGACGCGTCCCACCTGTCGCTGGTGGCGAGCGGCGCCTCGCCGCTCGTGCAGCTGGGGAACGACGCGCTGATCGCGCGCGCGCACGATGAGCTGCTCGATGCGCTCCCGGCGGTACGCCCGGCGAAGCTCGTGCGGGCGACCGTGATCCGCGAGCCGCGCGCGACATTCTCGCTGGCGCCCGGGCAGCCCGCGCGGCCGGCGACCGCCACGCCGGTCCGAGGCCTCTTCCTCGCGGGCGACTGGATCGACACCGGCCTGCCCGCGACGATCGAGAGCGCGGTGCGAAGCGGCCACCTCGCGGCGCACGCAGTCATGACCAAATGAACAGCATCGTCGTCCACTACAAGGAACTCGCGCTCAAGGGGAAGAACCGCCCGTGGTTCGTCAAGCTGCTCGTACGCAACCTGCGCGCCGCGCTGGCGGATTTGCGCGTGACGTCGATTCGGTCGGTGATGGGCCGGATCGAGATCGAGATCGAGTCCGACAGCGGGTGGGAGGACGTGCGCAACCGCGTGCGGCGCGTGTTCGGCATCGCGAACTTTTCGTTCGCCGGCCGCGCGTCGCATGATTTCGACGAGCTGGCGTCGGCAATCCTCGCCGACCTGGGTGACATCGAGCCCGCATCATTTCGCGTGCGGGCGCGGCGATCGGACAAACGCTTTCCGCTCACCTCGCCGCAAATCGAGCGGGAGGTCGGCGGCCGCATCAAAGAGGCGAAAGGCTGGCACGTCGATCTCGTGGGCGCCGCGCTGACGATTCATCTCGAGATGATGCCCGACCACGCGTTCTACTACTTCGGCAAGGAGCCGGGCGCCGGCGGCCTGCCGTCCGGCACCGGCGGGCGCGTGGCGTGTCTCCTGTCGGGCGGGATTGATTCGCCCGTGGCGGCGTACCGGATGATGCGCCGCGGCTGTTCGGTGCTGTTCGTCCACTTTCACAGCTATCCCATTCTCTCGCGTGCGTCGCAGGAAAAAGTCCGCGAGATCGCCGCGCTGCTCACGACCTATCAGCTCCGATCGCGCCTCGTGCTCGTGCCCTTCGGTGAGCTGCAGCAGCAGGTGCTGCTCGCCGTCCCCGCCGAGCTGCGCGTGGTCGTGTACCGGCGCCTGATGATGCGGATCGCGGAGAAGCTGGCGCGCCGCTGGCGCGCGCGGGCGCTCGTCACCGGCGAAGTGATCGGCCAGGTGGCGTCGCAAACGCTCGAAAACATGACGAGCATCGCGGCCGCGACCACGCTGGAGATCCTGAGGCCGCTCGTGGGGATGGACAAGGACGAAATCACGGAACAGGCCGAGCGTCTGGGCACGTATGCGATTTCGATCATTCCCGACCAGGATTGCTGCCAGCTGTTCACGCCGCGCCATCCGGCCACGCGCGCCCGGCGCGAGGAGATCGAGCGCGCGGAAGGCGCCCTGCCGATCGCCGCGATGGTCGACGCCGCGGTGGCCGGGGTGGCCGTGGAGGAGTTCAGATTTCCGAGCTAGAATACGAGCGATGTCTCCAATAGAACAGATTCTTGGCGAGGATGCCGCCCGGCTCCTCCAGCATCAATGCAAGACCATTCCCAAAGAGAGCCTGCATCTGCCGGGCCCAGATTACGTCGACCGCAGCTACGGGTTGTCGGATAGGCCCACGCGTGTGCTGACGAGCCTCCAGGCGCTCATCGGCCATGGACGGCTCGCGGGAACGGGGTACGTGTCGATTCTGCCGGTCGACCAGGGCATCGAACATTCCGCGGGTGCGTCATTCGCGGCGAACCCGATGTACTTCGATCCGGAAAATCTCGTGAAGCTGGCCATCGAAGGCGGATGCAACGCGGTGACGTCGACGCTCGGCGCACTTGGCTCGGTGGCGAGAAAGTACGCGCACAAAATCCCGTTCGTGCTGAAGCTCAATCACAACGAGTTCCTGTCCTATCCCAACTCGTTCGATCAGATTCGCTTCGCGAGCGTCCAGCAGGCCTTCGACATGGGCGCGATGGCCGTGGGGGCGACGATCTATTTCGGGTCCGAGGAATCGAAGCGGCAGCTTCAGGAAGTCACGACGATGTTCCACCATGCCCACGAGCTGGGCATGTTCACCGTCTTATGGTGCTATCTGCGGAACGCCGCGTTCAAGACGAAGGACGCCGATTATTCCGTGGCCGCCGATCTCACGGGGCAGGCGAATCATCTCGGCGTGACGATCGAAGCCGACATCATCAAGCAGAAGCTTCCAGAGAATAACGGCGGCTTCACAGCCCTCAATTTCGGGAAGACCGACAAGCGGGTGTATTCCCAGCTCACCTCAGACCACCCCATCGACCTGACGCGGTATCAGGTCGTCAACTGCTACATGGGCCGCGCCGGGCTCATCAACTCGGGCGGTGCCTCTGGCGGCGAGAGCGACTTGAAGGAAGCCGTGAAGACGGCCGTGATCAACAAGCGCGCCGGCGGGATGGGACTCATCTCCGGTCGAAAGGCGTTCCAGCGCCCGATGGCCGACGGCGTCAAGCTGCTGAACGCCATCCAGGACGTCTATCTCAGCAAAGACGTGACGATCGCCTAAGGCGCCGCGCGATGCAGTGTTTCGGTGCCCTGCATCGGACCGGCGCACGTCGTTCCCGAATAGTCGATTTGAATCGAATTGTCGCTCTGGACGTGGCCCGTGCCGACCAGGGAAAACGCGCAGGCCACAGGCAACCCGGGGACCGTGGCCGAGCCGCTCGCCGTCATCGGAATCGTCGTGCCGTTGAGCTGTCCGGACGCCGTGCCCGACACCGTGAGGTTGCCGGCGCAGACGGCGGAGAAGGTGCCGGAGAGCGCCGACACAGTCTGGCTGGTCACGTTCCACTGAAGATTGCCGCACGTGGACACCGACGGCAGCGTCGTCAGCGTCTGCGACGCCCAGGTGCCGAGATACGACAGCACCGAGGCCGTGCCGCCGCCGATCGAGGGGTTGGATGTCGAAGAGGTCGGCGCGAGGATGCCCGTGCTCTTCGATTCAAATCCGCACGCGGTCACCAGGAGAGAGACGGCGACCGCCGTCATGAGCCGTGAAATCGTTTTTCTCATCATGATTGAGGTTGCCTTCTATTGTCGTCGGAGAACTTCGGTACCAGATATCGGCCCGAGACACGTCTTTCCCGAGTAGGGGACACGAATCGTGTCGCCGTCGGCGACCGCCGTGCTCGCGAACGACACGTCGCATGCGACGATACCCGGTCCGGTCCCGCCGGCCGTGGCCGTGATGGGAATCGTGGCGCCATTCGGCTGGCCCCACGCCGATCCGGACACCGCCAGACTGCCGCCGCACTGCGCGAAGAAGATGCCGGAGATGATGCCGTCGGCCTGATTCGTCACCCGCCATTCGAAGTTTCCACAGGTGGCTCCCGTTGGCGCGGACACCACGCTCGATTTCCACGTCCCGACAAACCACGGGGTCGATGAAGACACCGAGCTCGGCGCCATCGTGTTGGCGCTATGCTGGATGGCGCAGCCGGCCGCGCCGATCGACAGGGCGACAAGGGTCATGAATACGGACGAGGTTCGATTCATACTGCGATTACAGTCTCGTTGGCGCGCACGCGGTTCTGTCGCCGCGCTGTTCGGCGACTCGTTGAATTCCCAGGAAGACAGGATCAGAGACGAACCGGGTGCAGGAGTCCAGCCAGATAATCTTGCAAGCCTTCGCGCGTGCTCTGGAAGGCAAGATCATCCCATGGAATCGCCGCGGCGTCGAACTCAGCCGTTTCAAGGCACTCGTCGTCCACGCACAGCGTGCCGCCGATCGACGTTGCGGCGTAGACGACGATCACGGGCGTGCGGCCGGGATAGGAGTAGATATTGACGAGCCCGTCGATCCGGACCTCGAGTCCACATTCCTCATGCGCCTCGCGCACGGCGGCGCTGACGAGCGGCTCGCCTCGATCGACGTAGCCGCCGGGAAACACCCATTTGCCGTAGCCCGGCTCGATCGCGCGCCGCACGAGCACGATGCGTCCGGCCGCCCGCTCGGTGCGGATGATCGTGCCGACCGCGATCTTCGGATCCAGGTAGAAGACGTAACCGCACGCCGTGCAGACGAGACGCTCCGGCTCGCCCGCCTTCAGCAGCCGTCGCTCGAACGGTCCGCCGCACTTCGGGCAATACCGGTAGGTATGCCCATCGTCGTGGGGGTGCGGTTCGAAATCGGCCACGTGCCAGTATAATTCGGCGGTTATGTCCATCCTCAAGGTTGCGCGCATGGGACATCCCGTGCTGCGCACGAGCGCCCGGACGCTCGAGCGGAGCGAGATCAAGAGCGTTTCCGTGCAAAAGCTGATCGATGACCTGATCGAGACGATGCGCGAGTATCACGGCGTCGGGCTCGCGGCGCCACAGGTGCACGAAGGGCTGCGCCTGTTTGTCGCCGCGGTCGATGCGCAGGACCCGGGGAAACTGGAAGACGATGGAGAGGGGGAGCCTCTCGCGCTGATCAACCCCGAGATCACGCCCGTCGGCGCCGTCATCGTCGAAGACTGGGAGGGGTGTCTCAGTATTCCCGACATCCGCGGCCTCGTGCCGAGGGCGAAGGAGATCGTGGTGCGTGGGTACGATCGCAAAGGCGATCGCATCGAGATCCGCGTGCACGATTTTTCCGCGCGCGTCATCCAGCACGAAACGGACCATCTCGACGGCGTGCTGTTTCTCGACCGGATGGAGACGTTCGACTCGCTGACCTTCCTCGACGAGTATTCCCGCTACTGGACGAAGGACTGATGACGATTGTCGTCACCGGCGGCGGCCGCGGCATCGGCCGCGCCATCGCGCTGGCGTTTGCCGAGCCTGGGCGCCGGGTGGCGATCGCCGCGCGCAC
>OCZT010003808.1_pt1 | contig 15377 bp, 11 predicted proteins | sample 1539031 | NCBI WGS metagenome assembly OCZT01 (sample SAMEA3539308, study PRJEB22396) | soil metagenome | biome: tundra; feature: field; material: soil | place: USA | collected 2010-05 | depth 0.15 m | reverse complement strand
GCGCCGACCTGGCCCGCAACCTCGCCCTCCGCAACCCCAAGCTCTCCCAGCGCGAACTCAACTTCGCCGTCCAGCGCATTATCGACCGCATCATTTTCCTGCGCATCTGCGAAGGCCGCGGCATCGAAGACTACGGACGCCTCCGTGCCCTCATCAATGGCGACCGCATCTATCCCCGCCTTTGCCAGCTTTTCGAGGAAGCTGACACCCGCTACAACTCCGGCCTCTTTCACTTCAAAGCCGAGCAGGGCCGCCACGAATCACCCGATGAGCTGACGCTGGCTCTGGACGTTGATGACAAGCTGCTCCACGACATCATCAAGGGCATCTACTACCCGGAGTCGCCTTATGTCTTTTCGGCGCTCCCGGCGGACATCCTGGGGCAGGTGTACGAGCAGTTCCTTGGCAAGGTCATCCGCCTCACCGAAGGCCACCGCGCGGTCGTGGAAGAAAAGCCCGAAGTCAAGAAGGCGGGCGGGGTTTACTACACCCCCACCTATGTCGTGGACTACATCGTCCAGAACACGGTCGGCCACCTGCTCGAAGGCAAAACCCCCAAGCAGGCGGCCAAACTCAAGATCCTTGATCCCGCTTGCGGTTCCGGCTCCTTTTTGCTCGGCGCCTACGAGTGCCTGCTCAAATGGCACCGCGACTTCTACACCAAACACGACGCTGCCAAGTGGGCCAAAGGCCCCAAGCCGGTGCTCGTCCAGGTCGGCCCCGGCAACTGGAAACTCACCATCGCCGAACGCAAACGCATCCTCCTGGACAACATCTTCGGCGTGGACATTGACAGCCAGGCCGTCGAGACAACCAAGCTCTCGCTCCTGCTCAAAGTGCTGGAAGGTGAGACTCAGCAAAGCCTGCAGCCCGTCCTTCGTCTGTTCCACGAGCGTGCCCTGCCGGACCTCGGCGATAACATCAAGTGCGGCAATTCCCTCGTCGGCCCGGACTTCTATCAGCAGCAGCAAATGCCCCTGCTCGACGACGAAGAACGCTACCGCATTAACGTTTTCGACTGGCACGCCGAGTTTCCCCAGATTTTCAAGGCTGGCGGTTTCGATGCTATCATCGGTAACCCGCCCTACGTCCGTCAGGAGTCCCTGTCCGACTTCAAAGCCTATTTCGAGACTCATTATGAAGCCTTCGACGGCGTAGCTGACCTGTTCGCCTATTTCATGGAAAGGGCGGCCAAACTCCTTTCACCGGGCGGGCGCTTCAGCTACATCGTCTCCAGCAGCTTCTTGCGGACCACTTACGCCGAGCCACTGCGTCGGATTCTCAAAAAGAACGCCGCCATTCTCCGTATCTTGGACTTCGGCGGGCTGCCTGTCTTTGCCAACGCCAAAGACACCTACGTTTGCATCCCGCTCCTGGCCAAAACGCCGCAACCCAACCGGGTCGAAGTGTCCCGCGTGGACTCGCTCGATATTCGTGATCTGGGGCGACACGTTGCCGCGCATAACTTCACCATTCCCCACGACCGCCTCTCGCCAGAGGTTTGGGCACTCAAGTCCGACAAGGAAGCCGCTGTGTTCGCCAAGGTCATGCAGGCCGGCATACCGCTCGGGCAGTACGTAGAGAAACGATTCTTCCGAGGAGTAACCACCGGCCTAAACGAAGCATTCATCATCAACACCGAGACAAAACAGAAACTCATCTCAGAAGACAGGCGTAGCGCCGAACTGATTCACCCTCTACTCGGTGGAGAAGACGTCCGCCGCTACATTTGTCACGACACCGGGCTTTGGCTCATCTTCACTCGCCGCGGGGTGAACATCGACCACTACCCAGCAATCCGAGAGCACCTCGCCAGGTGGAAGGGAGACCTGACACCAAAAAGAGAGAAGGGTGCGAAGCATGGTCGGAAGCCGGGCCGGTACGAGTGGTACGAGATACAGGACGATGTCGCTTATTTCCCAGTGTTTGACGGGCCGAAGATCATCTTTCCCGACATCTGCAAAGGACCGCGATTCCACCTCGATACCGATGGACACTACCTGGCCAACACAGCGTACTGCCTTGGCGGTGGTGACCCGTACCTGCTTGGCATCCTGAACAGCCGACTATTCTGGTTCGCCATCAGCAACATCAGCATCCCATTTGGCATCCGGGCCGGCAAATACCGCTACCGACTGATATACCAGTACATGGAGAAGGTCCCTATCCGGCAGATCAACGCCGCTGACCCGACCGACACATCCCGCCGCGACCAGGTTGCCAAATTGGCCGAGCAGATGCTCGACCTCCACCAGCGCCTGTCCGCCGCCGCGAAGACCCCGCAAGAGAGAACCGCCCTGGAGCGCCAAATTACCGCGATCGACAGCCAACTCGACCGCCTCGTCTATGCCCTCTACGGGCTGACTGAGGAGGAAATCAAGATCGTAGAGGAGGCAACGAAGTGATCAAGACCCCGGAAGCCCTTTCCCTCAGAGATTCCTGTGGGGTTCACGAAGTAGGGAAGCTGGAGGGCTATGACGCTGGCTGGCCCTCAAAGCCAGTCCATTTCCAGTGACATGAAGATTTGCCCAAAGTGTAATGACAGGTTCTCGATTTCAGGCATTGTGAACTGCCCCCGCTGCTGCATTCCACTTGTTGGTGAAGCAGAACTTTCCAAGCTAATATCCGCTCCGACGGTAGCACCAAAACAATCGTTTTCACAAACCGTTAAATCCTTCAGCCCCCAAGTTAAGGCGGCGATGATTGCTGGGGCCGTCACGGTTATACTGTTTTTCGTCGGTTTAGCGCTCCAATATCTACACTCTGTAACGGAGTTGGCCGACAGCAGAAAGGAGGTGGCATCACTCAAAGGCGTACTGGCTGACACCAAAGCCGAACGGGATAAGGCCCAGGTGGAACTCGCCCCTTGGGTGCAACTTGCGAATACACAGTTTACGAACACCCCACTGAATAAACGTTTGGACGAATTGTTTAACGCCCTGCGCACAAATCTGGAGGCCCATACGAAAGCCGTTCCAGGCCTTCCCTTCATAACGATCAGCACCATGGACGGACTACCTACGGATAGAACCAATAACGATCATCTTCGCCTGAACCAACTGGTTGTACGTAATCTCAATGATGTGGAGATTGATAACTTTTGTGCTCGGCTACAGCTTCCTGAACCCATACTTGAAACGACAGCAACTAATCAAACTGTCGGTACGCTCGTAGGCTGGCGGCCCTTACTACTGAAACTGTTAACCACGGGAACTGCCGGCAGGTCGCCAGGCGGGATGTGGATAGGGCCAACCTCAGCCGTCTTTTTCGTATACCCTGATGAATGCTTCTTTCCCAAAGATGCACAAGGACGAGGCCAGCAAACCGAGCATTCTGGGGCCGGGAATGTCACGGGCGTTTGGGAATTGACAATCGACAAATTGCCTCCTTTCGGCCATGTTTCCATAGAATTCCTCACGCACAATACCACCGAGGCAACAAACTACATACGCTTTGCAAACACTCCACTCTGTCAACTCCCACCTGTTTCGAGGCCCGACACCAACGAGTTGAAGTTCTATCTGGAAGGCGAATACTGGTATCCGGGAAACATTAAGCCCGGGAAGCAACATTTGCTTGTGCCGATTTCATTTGATCCTAACCAACGCAAATTCTCGTCCTTGGGCGTGCAGGCTGACCTTGGCCGATGGCACCCCACGTTGATGAATTTGTATTAGAGAACCATAGAGCTTGGCGGGCGAAACATGAACGTTCCCAATCCGGAGGAGGCCGTTGTTGACATTGAGAAACTCCGCGATTATTCGCTGAGCCCAACCCACAAAGAAGGCAAACACAAGGCGCGTGTTTTTGCCGCCGCCCTCGGGCTCGCCGAAGAAGACGCTGACTGGCTCCGGTCGGTCCTGCTGGGAGCCGTGCAGCGGCACGACTGTGTACTCGGCAGAAAAACGTCATTCGGCCAAAGGTACATAGTTGATTTTCCCGTAACCAGGGCTGACCAGCGGGCGCAAGTCCGCAGCGTGTGGAACGTGCGGCCGGGTGAAACTGTTCCTCGCCTTGTCACCTGTTATGTGCTATAAAACTTCTTGATGCGACCAGAAACGATCAAACTCCTGGATGTTGTGGCGCTGCTCGTGGACAAGCCAGCCGAGGGCTTGGCCGTGGGCCATGTTGGCACCGTCGTCGAGGTTTTTTCCCCGGACGTGTTTGAGGTCGAGTTTCTTGATCCAACCGGGCACACCTTTGCCCTCACCGAACTCAAACGCAACGAGGTACTCCTCTTGAAACACGAGCCGGTCGCCGCCTGAGGCAGATGATCAAAGAGCATGATCGTGTAGTTTTGACCGCGCCTATTCCCGATCAGGGGCTGAAGGCGGGTGACGTGGGCACCGTGGTCCACCTATACGAAGATGGGCTAGCCTACGAAGTGGAGTTCGTCGCTCTGGACGGCCATACCGCAGCCGTGGTGACAGTCGAAGCCTCCCAAGTGCGTCCGGTCGCCCATGATGAAATCACCCACGCCCGCTCCCTGGCCGTGGGTTGAACCACCTTCCATGATCACAGACGAAATGATTCACGGGAGCCTGCCGCGTTCGGGCGGCTCTCGTCAGCAGCAGCGGTTCCGCTCCGTTCATGGCGCCAACCGTCCTCATCAGCGACCGGGGCTGCTTCCCCTGCCGGAGCACCAGCATTGGGGTGCGTGGGATCTAGGCGATCGGCTTTACAACCAGATGCAGGAGCGCCTGCGTGAAGCCGGCGAGACGTATCGTCCGCCTTGGCGCACCCGGATCGAGGACGACACGCCCATCGTTCCGCGCGCGGCCGCGGAGTTGGTGTGCGAGGAGGCTTCCCTGTGGCTGGGCGAGCCGTTTCCGCGCGCGTGGGTGGCCGAGTTGGCCGAGCACGCCAACGTGGTTTACCAGCACAACGCCCGGTTCCGCCGGCTGCTGCGCAAACGCGGCAACATCTGGCTCGTGGCTTTCATGCGTCACTGGCTGTGCGGCCTGCTGGACAGCCGTCGCCCGGACCTCTGCCAGCGGCTGCCCGGGTCCTACGCTGTTGGCCAGGATTTGCCGGCATAGACAATCAGTTCGCGTTGCTATAGGCTTGGGTCACCATGAAAACATTCGCTGCTATTCTATCCGCAATTCTCGTATCAGGCATGTTGGTGAGCGCCAATGCCGCCGATAAACTCCAGCACGTCGTCTGCTTCAAGTTCAAGACCACCGCCAGCGCTGAGGACATCAAGCAAGTTGAGGTGGCGTTCCAGGCATTAAAGCAGAAGATATCCCAGGTTGTGACCCTGGAATGGGGCACGAACGTCAGCAAAGAGAAACGGGATAAGGGGTTCACGCACTGCTTCATTCTCTCGTTCAAGAGCGAAAAGGACCGCGACGCTTACATCGAGCATCCGGAGCACAAAGCCTTTGGCAAGATCGTCGGCCCAGTGCTGGATGACGTGTTTGTGATGGACTTCTGGTCAAAGCGCTGAAAGCAGCCGACCGTCGCCGGCCACCTCGAGGAAACGAACTCCCGGGGACGCGCCGCGGATCATCAGATTCTGAGCCTTGGGCGCGGGCACGGCAGTAGCCCAGAGCGGCAACGCCGAAGCCCGGGAAGACCTGCGCAAGGTGGCTCAGCCGCAGAGTGCAGAATGGTCGGGCAAGCCACCCAAAGCCACCAGAAAGCCATATACTAGGCATATACTCCGGAGTACAAAGCCACACCAAAGCCACACCAAAGCCACCCTCAAGCCACCCTCAAGCCACCCTCAAGCCACCCTCAAGCCACCTCAAAGCCACCTCAAAGCCACCCCAAAGCCACCCCAAAGCCACCACAAAGCCTCCCTCGTGCGACCCTCATGTGGGGGTACGGGCCACCCCTAACCCGTGTGCCAGGGTCTCGTGGCGTGGCATGTGCCTTAATGTAAACGGATGCTGCGGGATCAGCGCGGGGAATCGGATTACCCGAGTGGTTCATCGGCAGGGGACTGGTACGGAACCAAGCATTTGCGGCCATTCATGATGCGTGTGGCACGTGTCTTGCGGGTAAGCCGATGTTGGGTGAAATCGCGCTTAAATGTGAAGAAGATGCGGCGAACCTGTCCTATTCCGGGACAGGTAGCTGAGTAGCGGGCGCGAACAATCCCTGAAACCATGAAACCAGCCCGAGAGCGCCCGATTCAACAGAAGATGCTCGTAATGACGCTGCTCATCTGCGGAGCGGTTCTCTGCGTGGCAATCACCGCACTCTTCACCTTCCAAGTCCTGAACTTCCGGTCCAACTTCCAGCGCGACGCCACTACGCTGGCGGCCGTCATTGCTGACAATAGCGCGGCCGCATTGTTCTTCCAGGATGACGCCGCCGCGGCCGCGGTGCTGCAGACACTCCAGGCCAAATCCACCGTAGTGACAGCCTCCCTGGTTTTGACCAATAGCTCAGTGTTCGCGCACTTCGGACAGGCGGAGGAGGCCAAAGCGCTGTCCCAGTTCCCGCCCGCCGGGGAATGCCGTTTCAGCGGCGGAGACCTGCTGATCAGCCAGCCGGTCAAGTGGAAGGGGGAGCGGGTGAGCACACTTTACCTGAGGTTGGACTACCAACAAACCTTTCTGGCCCTGCTCCGGTTCTATGGGCTGGTCGTGGTGGGCATCGTTATCGTGTCCCTCATTCTGGCGGGAGTCCTTTCAAGCCGGCTGGGACGCAAGATTACAGATCCCATCCTCGAACTGGCGCGAACCGCCCAAGCGGTCGGGGAGAAGAAGGACTATTCGGTGCGCGCAGTTGTGAGCAGCCAGGGCGACGAGCTGGGACGGCTCACGGAGTCCTTCAATGAGATGCTCAGCCGCATTCAGAGTCAGGATGCCGCGTTGAGCTTCTCGCAACAAAAGATGGAGGCGTTGATTAACTCCATTGATGGCATTGTCTGGGAGCGCACGCCGGATAGAACCCGATTCACCTTTATCAGCCGCCAAAGCAAAGAAATCCTCGGCTATGAGCCTCAAGTGTGGCTGGACACGCCGAACTTCTGGGAAGGGAAGCTGCAGCCGCAGGATGCCGCCAAAGCGGTTCAGGCCGGCCACGACTTGGCGGCCCGCCGTCAACCCTACAGCTACGAATACCGGATGATGGCCGCCGATGGCCGGACGGTGTGGATTCGCGAGAGCGGCACGGTGCTGGTGGAGAAAGGCCAACCCGTCGCCATGCGGGGCATCTTCCAGGATATCACCCAGCAGAAGTTGAATGCGCAGCAACTGGACAAGCTCAACCGGCAGTTGATGGACACCTCGCGTCAGGCGGGCATGGCCGAAGTGGCCACCGGCGTGCTGCACAATGTGGGCAATGTGCTCAATAGCGTGAGTGTGTCCGCCACGGTGGTCACCGACCGGTTGCGGCGCTCCAAGGTCGTTAATCTGTGCCGCGCTACGACCCTCTTGCGCGAGCAAAACGGGCAGCTCGCGGAGTTCCTGACCAGCGACCCAAAGGGCAAGCTCCTGCCCGAATACCTTGGCACGGTGGCGGACCAATTGGCTGGGGAGCAGACCAAGCTGATCACGCTAATGACTTCTGTCAGCGAGCACATCGAGCACATCAAGGAGATTGTGGCGATGCAGCAGAGCTATGCCAAGGTGTCGGGCGTCTATGAGAACTTGTCGGCGGCGGTGCTGGTTGAAGATGCCTTGCGGATGAACGCGGCGGCGTTTGACCGGCATCATATCGACCTGGTCCGGGAATTCGGCAGCAACTTACCGGCGGTATGCGTGGACCGGCATAAGGTATTGCAGATCCTCATCAACCTCCTCCGCAATGCGAAGTATGCCCTGGCCGCGCGGAGCGAGGACGATAAACGAATCGTCATCCGGTTGGGGCAGGCCTCCCCCGAACGGGTCAAGATCACCATTGGCGACAATGGCATCGGGATTGATCCGACTCACCTGACCAGTATTTTCAACCACGGCTTTACGACCAAGAAAGACGGGCATGGCTTTGGCCTCCATAGTGGAGCCAACGCCGCCAAAGAAATGGGCGGCACCCTCGCCGCCCACAGCGACGGCCTCGGCAAAGGGGCCGAGTTCACTCTCGAATTGCCGGTAGCCAAATCCGCCCAGGAGAAAGAACCCGTGGCCACACAAGGGAAATCATGAAAAGCGCAGACCTTAAACCAAACCACCGTATCCTGATCATTGACGACAATACGAGCATCCACGCCGACTTCCGGAATATCCTCTGTCCGGACAACTCGGACGAGGCCGCGGCGAATGCCCTGGAAGCGGTGCTGTTCGAGGAGAACAAGCCGGCGGAGATGAGTTTTGAGTTGGACTCCGCCCATCAGGGCCAGGAGGGGTTGGAAATGGTGAAGCAGGCGATGGCGGAGAATCGGCCTTACGCCATGGCCTTCGTGGACGTGCGGATGCCGCCCGGTTGGGATGGCGTGGAAACCATTGCGCGCATCTGGGAGGTAGCTCCGGAACTGCAGGTCGTGGTGTGCACCGCCTACGCGGATTACTCGTGGGGAGAAATGCAGGCCAAGGTCGGCCAACCCGACAGTCTGCTCGTCCTCAAGAAGCCATTCGACAACATCGAAGTGCAGCAAATCGCGCACGCGCTGACCAAGAAGTGGCTGCTCAACCTCCAGACCCGTCTCCAGATGGCAGAACTCGTGCAGGCCAACCAATCGCTGGCCTTGTCCGAAGAGCGCTTCTCCAAGGCCTTCCACGAAAGCCCCCTTCCCAGCGGCATCCAGAGATACCCCGATCAACGCTTTGTGGACGTGAATCAACACCTTGCCCAGGCCGCCGGCTACGCGCGCGAGGAGATGATTGGCCGCACCCCGGCCGAATTACTCCTGTGGGAAACCCCTGAGGTCGCCGATCAGTGGTATGCGGGCTTGTCACGGCAGCAGTTTGTGCGTGATCAGGAAGCCAGAATTCGCAACCAGGCAGGTTCGCTGATCGAGGTGCTGGTATCGCTCTCTCCGATTGCGCTGGGCGGACAGCCCCACGTACTGCTGCTGGCGCAAGATGTCTCAGAGCGGGCTTTGTTGGAACGCCAACTGCGCCAAGCCCAGAAGATGGAGGCCATCGGCCAGTTGGCCGCCGGAGTGGCCCACGATTTCAACAACATCCTGACGGTGATCCAAGGGCACGCCGGCCTGTTGCAGCAGAAAGTGGAAGCCAGCAGCTCACAAGGGAAATCGGTCGAGCAGATTACTCGGGCGGCTGCCCGGGCAGCCACGCTCATCCGGCAACTGCTGATGTTCAGCCGCAAGCAGGTGATGCAGTTCCGTCACCTGGACCTCAACGACACCCTGCGCAACTCCATCCAGATGCTCGAAAGGTTGGTGGGCGAGCATGTGCAGATCGACTTTCTTCCCCAGAGCCCCATTCCCGCCATCCACGCCGATGCCAGCATGATGGAACAGATCGCGATGAATCTGGCCGTCAATGCCCGGGACGCCATGCCCAATGGCGGGCGGGTTTCCATCAGCACTGCGCTGCAGACCATACATCGCGCGCCCACTCCGTTGGACCCTGAACGCCGGGATGGGGAATACCTCTGCCTGACTTTCAGCGACACTGGCACCGGGATGGATACCCAGATTCTGGGCCGGATCTTTGAGCCGTTCTTCACCACCAAGGCTGTCGGGAAGGGCACCGGCTTGGGCTTATCCACGGTTTTCGGTATTGTCCGGCAGCACCAAGGCTGGCTGGAGGTGGAGAGCAAACCCAACCAAGGCACCACCTTTCGAATCTATTTTCCGGCGAGCCCACGAGCGGCGGAAAAAAGGGAACCGGCGGTTGATACTGCCCTGCGCAGCGGTCGCGAAACCATCCTCGTGGCCGAAGATGAAGACCCCTTGCGGGAGATGGTAGTTCAGGTGCTCAAGATCCAGGGCTATACCGTGCTGGAGGCTGCCTCCGGCCGCGAAGCGCTCAAGGTGTGGGAAAACGCAGGCCGTCCCGTTGACTTGCTGCTGACTGACATGGTCATGCCGGGGGGCATCATGGGGGGCGATCTGGCAGAACGCCTCTCCAGCCAATGTCCCCGCCTCAAGGTCATTTATACGAGCGGCTACAGCCCCGGCATGGCAGGCAAGGATGCGTCGCTCCTGGAAGGACGAAACTTCCTGCCCAAGCCCTACTCGGTTGGCAAACTGGCACAATTCGTCCGTGAATGTCTGGATGCCCCGTTGAAGCAGAATTGAAACTCGTCTGAGCCAATGTTGAACAAGATAGCTATTCTAAACCTGATGGCCTACGGATTGGCCACGGTTGCCACGTTCGTGTTAGCCTATCACGCCTGGCGGAAAATCCGTCTCCAGCGACATCGCTATAATCAGGATCGGAACGGCGGCTAAGAGAGCCCCTGCGGTCGGACATGACGCGCCAGCACTGATATCGGGCTGGATGCGACCGCGCAGGGCTGGAGTCATTATCCGCAGGAGAGATGGTCGGTTATTTTACCGCAATACTGTGGTCGGTCAGGGTAGCGCGAACTGCCAGGGCTAGCTCACTCCGAATCTGAGACCAATCCTCAGATTGGTCTGTCCAGACCCGCAGCTCGAAGTTCATGGCGTCACCGGCGAAACTGCCGAGCAAGGCCTGGGGGGGCGGCTCCTTCATAACCCGAGGTTGCGTGACCGCCGCGCTTTTGAGCAAATCCATGACGCGCCGCGCATCCGCCGGCGAAGCGACCGAGACGGGCAAGTCAATCCGGCGCAGACGGTCCGAGAAAGTCCAGTTAGTTACCGTCTCCGAGATCAAGCTGCCATTGGGCACGATGACCTCCGAGCCATTGGGGACCCGCAGAATGCTGGCGCGGATGCCGATGCGTCTTACCACTCCTTCGTTGCCGGCCAGTTGGATGACGTCGCCCACTTTGATTGGCCGCTCGAAGAGCAAAATCAGGCCGGAGACAAAGTTGTTGATGATGTTCTGCAAACCGAAGCCCAGCCCCACGCCGAAGGCCCCCACCAGAATCGTCAGCCGCGTTAGGTCAAACCCCAGCAGGGCAATGCCCGTGAAAAAGCCAAGCACGAGGATCGCGTAATTGACCATCTTGGAGATGGAGTAATGCAGGCCGGGAGCCAGTTTCACCCGGGAATACACCTCTTCCTCCAGGACAAAACGTGCTATTCGCGAGACCAAAAACGACGCCCAGACCGTGACTCCGAACAACACCACGTCGCCCGGGGAGATTTTGAAGGACCCCACCGTCCAGGTGGCCGCCAGCACTTGCCGGAGGTCCTGAAACACGGGCGCGCGCAAGGACAGCACCTCCAGCAGGTAGGCCGCCCAGAACAGAATGGCCGCCCAAGTCACCACGCCCCGCGCCCGGCTTTGCAGCAAATCCCGATGCCGTTTCACCAAGCCCAGCCGGGCCAGAGGAGGAACACTCATCGCGGTCAAGAAGAGCCCATCGAAAATCCGCACCACGGCGTACAGAACCAGGGCCATATAGGCGCTCTGCAAGAGGGCGTGGCCGATGAGTTTGCTGAGAGTCACGTAACCCAGCGCGTCGGCGATAAAGGCCGCCGCAAACCCGACCAACGCTGCCCGGCAGCCCTTGCCCATGGCCCGCTGGAAGCGGTCGGCCTCCTTTGCGATTGCAAACCGGCCCGACCCCAGGAGCCAGCCCACGAACAAAGTGCCCCCGAGCATTTCCGTTAAGAGCAGCAAGCGGGACAAGACCGCTTGGGAGGCGGCGATCAGCCGTAATTGATCAACAAAGTAAAAGACCACCAGGGCGTTCAGGACTGGAAACAGGCGTCGGTCGATGAGCTTGCGCACCACCAGAATGGTTGGGATGATCGCCGCCGCGCCTGAAATGGCCCAAAACAAACGGGGCGCCTGCGGGTAAAACCAACTGCTCGCTAAGAGGACGAGCACCAGCGCTGTCGCCACCGGGGAATCAAATACCGGTGCAGCGTGTCGCGCCTCATCTCCGCCCCGCCTCCGCAAGGTTCGGCCCGCTCGGACCAGGCCGAACAAGATCACCAGGAACACGCCCGCCTGCAGAACAAAACTATTGCCTTTCCGCTCGACGTATCCGTTCAGGGCCTGGACCTGGCGCGACAACGAATGGTGGCTTTGCGCTACGAGATTCGGCGCCGAGTCCGACCATAATGCCGCACTCCAGATCGGCGTGCCGTCCTGCACAAACAACCGGCGGATGGCCGCTTCGCGGGCGCGCTCGATGGCATTGAGCGTGTGGAGCGCCCGGCCATCCTGCTCCGCTACCCGGGATTGCAGGCTCAGCGCGATCATTTGTTGGGCCTCCGCCTTGTCCTGAGTACGCTTGATCGCGGCCATGACCCTCCCTGCCTGTGCCACGACTTCAGGCGGCACGTTGGACGCGAGCACCGAAGCGTGCGTGGCCTTCCAAGCCTGCTCCAGTTGGGTCAACCGCTCCCGATCTTCGTCCAATTGCGTTATGCGCTTCTTTAACCCACCTTTCCAGTCCGCCAACTCATTGCGAAAGCCTTGCCACTCCCCATTTAGCCGCCGGAGCGATTCCAGAGAGGGATTGGACCCAAGCATCTTCGAACTTTCTTCCAGGCGCACACTCGACTCCCGTGCCAGCCCAGGCAGTTCCTGTTGAATCGCTATGGTGGCCTGGTCGGCGGATAGATTGCCTTCGATAGACTGGAGGTTACCGAAAGCCGCTTCGGCCTGCGGCGCCACTTCCGCCAGCGGTATCGCTGCCACATTCGTGCCGGCGGTTGCCGTGGCAACCGTGTTGCTTGCGCTCTCCGAACTCCCCGGCGCCGCGGCCACACATCGGGCGCCACCGCAAAGCAGACCTGTGGCGCTCATCGCGAGCACCCAGAATCTCAACCGTCGCAGCTTATTAGTCATCGTCCGCAATCTCAGTTCCAGTTGTTGCATATCAATACTCCAACGGCCATAAGGATACTCAGACTCCACTCGAGGGGCAAGAAGTCGCAGAATGTGACGAAGCAGGGGATAATGGGGATGAGACGAGAGCCATGAGGTATGAGACGAATGCCTCGTCCATGACTTCGCCCCCGAATGAATGCGACACCGGTGGAACGCGTCCTTACCATATGGTGCAGCGATGACAGACGCACTCCGGTGGATCAGATTCTACTGGCAGCAAACATGGAAGCGAGTAAACTCTAGGTTATAGGAACCAGAATACGCGGGAGAAGCGAATGCAACGAGAATCTATTTTCACGGTCATGCTGGTGGTCTTTCTAAGCGCCGGGGTCATCGCGCAGGCCCAAGAGCCAGCTCCGCCTCCCGCGCCGGGAATGCAACTGCGCTCCAGCGCCGACCTGGACCAAATGCTGGGCCCCATTGCGCTTTACCCCGATCCATTGATCGCGCAAATCCTGCCGGCAGCGACGTTGCCATCGGAAATAGTCCTGGCCGATCGTTACGTGAACGGCGGCGGCGACCCGAACCTGATCGACCAGCAGCCCTGGGACCCCAGCATCAAGGCGCTGGCCAGATACCCGACCGTCCTCAAGTGGATGGACGATAACCTGGCCTGGGCAACAGCCTTGGGGCAGGCGTTTCTGGCTCAGCAGCAAGATGTGATGGATTCCATTCAACGGCTCCGTGCCCAGGCCCAGGCTATGGGGAATCTGCAATCCACTCCGCAGGAGAATGTCATTTCCGACAATGGAAGCATTGATATCCTCCCAGCGAATCCGCAGGTGGTTTATGTGCCCGTATATCAGCCCAATTTGGTCTATTACCAGCGGCCCTACGGCAGCCCGTTCATCTCTTTTGGCCTCGGCTTCCCGGTGGGGCTATGGCTCAACCACGACTTTGATTGGCACAATCACCACCTCATCGTCTGGGGCCACCGCCAGCCGCGTCCGGCTGATTGGTGGTCGCGTCGCCCCAGCGAACGTCCCCGGGTCGAGCTGACCCACGCCGCCGTCTGGCAACCGCGCAACCGTCCCGCTGTGGCCACCAGGGGCTTCGACCGCGGCTATGCCGCTCCCCAGGTCCGCAGCACGGTAACTGTGCGCGGAGGCCAAGCTCGACCGGCGGAACACCACGATACGATGCCCGTTCAGCGTCCGTTGGAAGCGTCACACGCTCGGCCGGCCACCGGCGCATTCATTGGGGTCCAAAGCTCGCATGATACCCGCCAGTTTAGCACCCGCGGCCAGGAAAGCCGTCAGCCGACTATATCCCGACCGTCGGCGCCTGCCATACGTCCAAGTGCCCCCGCGCATTCTGCGGCTCCAAGCCGCCCCGCTAGTAGCGGAAAGCGCTGATCCCTCCATCTCAATAAAGAACAATAACCGATGAAACACTGCAATTCTTCACCTGGGCGCCAGTTCGTCGAGGTTACTCCCAAGCTCGTGCTCATTTCTCTCGTGTTGCTCTTCCCCGGCAGTCTCATTGCTGCGGGCGAGGAGCGCTTTAGCTCCCCTGAAGCCGCCGCGGACGCGCTCAAAGTGGCGGTTGAAGCCAGGGATACCAATTCCTTGCACGTGATCTTCGGACCTGCCGCGCACGGCCTCGTCTCAGTAGATGTCGTAGAGGCTGCCCAGGAGCGGGAGATGTTCATGAACCGCGTCAAAGAGAAGGTCAATCTGGTTGCCGCGTCCGACTCCAAGGATGAGATTCAGCTCGGCGCCGACGGCTGGCCCTTTCCCATTCCCCTGGTCAAACAGGAGGGGCAATGGCACTTTGACACCGAGGCGGGCAAAGAGGAGATTCTCAACCGGCGCATTGGGGCCAACGAGCTGGGCGCCATCCAGGTCTGCTGCGCCTACGTCCAGGCCCAGCGCGAATATGCGAGCGCGGATCAGAACACCGATGAAGTGCTCGAATACGCCCAGCACCTGCGCAGCACCCCCGGCACCCACGACGGCCTCTACTGGTCCACGCGCACGGGCGATGAACTCAGCCCGCTAGGCCCGCTGGTCGCGCAGGCCCGTGGTGAAGGCTATCGGCAACAGAACAAGATCCTGACTGAAGAGCAGTCGCCCTACCACGGTTACTATTTCAAAGTCCTCATCCGGCAGGGCAAACACGCTCCCGGCGGCAAATACAGCTACATCATCAACGGGCATATGATCGCCGGCTTCGCGCTGGTGGCCTGGCCCGCGGAGTGGGGCAACACCGGCGTGATGACCTTCATCGTCAATCAGCGAGGCAAGGTCTATCAGAAAAACCTCGGCCCCAAGACTCCCGCAATCGCCAGCGCCATGACCGCCTACGACCCGGACCCTACCTGGGCGCTGGCCCGAGAGCAATGAAGATTGCTCTGTGGGCGAGAGTGGAATGGGCTTCGCCGTTAAACTGCGCGGACTGACTTCTTAGTTAGCGTCCTTGCGTTCCCTCGCTGGGTTCGGCGCCAGGCCAGTGAACCGCGTGTACATAGTATCTGGCCGGAAACTCCTGTTTTTAGAAGCGGCGCGAAGCGTTGAAGGTCTC
>OCZT010003807.1_pt1 | contig 15378 bp, 10 predicted proteins | sample 1539031 | NCBI WGS metagenome assembly OCZT01 (sample SAMEA3539308, study PRJEB22396) | soil metagenome | biome: tundra; feature: field; material: soil | place: USA | collected 2010-05 | depth 0.15 m | reverse complement strand
TTCACCTGCCCAGCCGCCGACGTCTCGCTGCCACCCATCACGAGTTACCCCACACGCTACTGGGGTAGCAAAATGACCAAAGCGAGAACTGCTGGCCATTTGCCCGTTGTTTTGGCGCGCGGACCTGTTACATTAGGGCTTCAGCATGTGCCGCATCCGTGCAATCCTCGTCCTGGCGATCGTGGCGTTCCTGCCCGCCGCCAGCCGGGCGCAAACCATCCCCGATCAAATTGACGCCATCCTCGCCCGCGCTGCCGTGGCGGGAAACACCTGGACAGTGCTGGTCGAGAACACGGATGGCTCGGTCATCTACTATCAGCGCAATCCCACCACCGGCCAGGCGCCGGCTTCCAATACCAAGATCTACACCTCCTCGGCAGCCTTTGGCCTGCTTGGTACCAACTACGCTTTCGAGACCAGGATCTATCGCGATGGCCCGCTGGCCGGTGGCATCCTCACCGGCAACCTGAACCTGGTGTCTGAACACGACATGACGTGGAACACGACCGTCTTCTCCAGCGCCCGCGCAGGGCTGGACCGCATCGCCACGCAGCTTAAGGCGCTGGGGTTAACCACCGTCAGCGGCAACGTGCAGTGCTATGGCATGTGCGCCTACAATTTCGGGTCCACGGACGACCTGGGCGCCACGTCCACGCAGGCAAAGAACGCCACTGCGGCCACTGCCTTCCTGGCCGCGTTGCAGGCCCAGGGCATCACCGTCTCGGGCACCGCGCTAGGCCAAACGGGCTTCGGCCCGCCCGGCACGTTGCTTTACACTCATCATTCATCCGACCTGACTTACGGCGGCAAGCCACTGCGGCTCGACGTTGCCTGTATTCCAATGCTGAAGGAGAGCCATAATGTGATGGCGGACACGCTCTGCCGGCACCTGGGTTGGAAATTGGGCACCGGCGACTCCTATTTCGCGGGCGCGACCCAGGTGCTGCGCTGGATCAATAGCAGCACCGGGGTCAGCACCAACGGTATGATCATGAACGACGGCTCCGGCCTCTCCCACGGCAATCGGTTCAGCGCCCGGCAATGTGTCTCCCTCATCCGCTATATGCTGGGGGCGTTCCCGACCTGGGCCACCGGCCTGCCCATCGGCTGTGTGGACGGGACGATCAGCAGCCGGTTCTGCGGCACGGACGGCGCAAGCCAGGTCCACGCCAAGACCGGGTCCCTCAGCATCTCCATCGCCCTGAGCGGTTACATTGACAACAAATACGACAATCGCCGCTACCTGTTCTCCTTCGTCGGCAATAAGACCAGCATTGACCAAACCTCCACCCGCCAGGCGATGGACGACAGCGTCGTTTTGCTTGGCGCGCGCGGGGTGCCTATCAGCCCGGAACTGGCTCAGGTCATCAGCCAGCCCAACGGCACTTCGCTCAAACTGACGTGGTCCGACGAGAAGTTCATTCGTACCGGCTACCGCATCTACGCCAGCACAAATGGGACGACTTTCGGCGCACCGATCAGCGTGGCCTCGAACGTACAGAGTTACACTGAATCAGCACTGACCCCGGGGACCAAGAGGTATTATAAGGTCGCGGTGGTGGGCACGGGCGGTGAGAGCAAAGGGTCCCGCATCTACGGCGCCCTGGTGGGTGGCTCGGCGTGGGTGTTGATCGTGGACGGCGACGACCGCTGGCAGTTCCAAACCACGGAAAACCCGACCTGCACCAACCACGCCTTCGCCGCTATCGCCGGGCAGAACATCAGTGGGCCGGTATTTGAAACCGCCAACCATAACGCCGTCATTGATGGCACTGTGCAATTGACCAATTACCCGGCGGTGGTCTGGCTGCTGGGCGAAGAAGGCTCCCTCGACCGCTCGTTCGATCCGTCCGAGCAGCCCCTCGTGACCGCCTATCTCAACGCGGGTGGAAATCTCTTTGTCTCCGGCTCCGAGATTGGCTACGACCTCGACCGCAGCAGCGGCCCGACTGCTGCCGACCGCAACTTCTATCACAATCAACTGCGCGCGGTCTTCAGCAACGATGACGCCAACACTTATGCGTTCACCCCAGTCTCGGGCGGCATTTTCACCGCCGATGCCACCAGCGGTTTCGACAACGGCACCCACGGCACTTACAACGTGGATTTCCCGGACGTGCTGTTGCCAACCAATGGCAGCATCCGGGCGATCTCCTACTTGGGTGGTTTGGGGGGCGCTGCCGCCGTGCAATACGACGGCTCGCTCGGCGGGGGCAAGCTTGTCAACTTCGGGTTTCCCTTCGAGACCATCACCAACTCAGCCGTCCGCGACGCCTACATGTCCGACGTGCTGCGTTTCTTCGGCGTGCTCAGCCCGCCGGCCCTGCTGCCAGCGCAGGTAAACCTGGCCAGCCACACGCTGACCTTAACCTGGACGGCCAGCGCGGGGCTGAAATACCGCGTTCAATACAAGACCAACCTGTCGGACTCGACGTGGCAAACGCTCGGCGCAGATCTCACAGCCACTAATACAATAGCTGTCCAAAGCGATTCCACCCTGGGGACTGCGCCTCAACGTTTCTATCGTGTTCTGCTGGTGAATTGAGCCGACTGATAACCGAGTGGGTCGAGTGTGGAAGGAAGTGGCAATCCAGCACTCCACCGGAGCACGTCAGCGCGGGATATTGTCTTCTTTGCTCGACTGCGCCCGCCTCCAGATGGCCCAGGTCGCAATAACAGCCCCGCCTACCAGGAGAAGCGGCAGAAACAGGAGGATGGGCAAGGTCATGGGGCCTGAGAAGTTCATTTTGAAGAGCCCCGCTCCAAGGGCAAACCCAATCGCCACCCACACTGCTGCCGTAGAAACGGCTCTGGGCCATTCATTCATAGTCTTGATTTCTAGCAGAAGCCCGCTTAGGAGCTGGCGCCTTCAGAATCGTTGGAGGCGGACTCCGACTGGCGCTTGATGTCCGCCAGGGCGGTCAGTATCTCCTCCCTGAATGATTCCGGCGCGAGGACTACACCCCACCCTTTCCCCACTTGGAAAATCCCATCCAACGCGGAGTCGTGGTAGGTCTGCATAATGTGAAGGATGTCCCGGCCGGTCAGAACTTCATCTATCAGCTCTGCCTGAACTTCATTGTCCAGAACAGCGATCTTCTCGAATCGCCCCGGCTCGACGGCCTCTATTGGTGTGTGCTCGGTCGAGGCCGGGACTCGGACAAACGCGGCGTCGCATGCTATGCATTTGATCGCTTGGTCTTCGTTCTTCCGACCACAGTGTGTGCAGGTTTTCATTGTCAGGGCCTATGCGTGATTAGGGGCGCACCATATGATTACCATTCGCTCCGTACGCAGGTGCGCGCAAGTCTGGAATTCAGAAACGGCGGCGGCACCACCAAAGCGCGCGCACGCTCCCTTGGAAGGCGGCTCGAGCCGAGGACCTTTCAGGGACAGGCTTTCAGGTGACCAGGGCCAGCCCGCCTTCGCGACCAGCGCGGCTCGGCGGCTTAACGGGCCTTTCATTCCTGGTTGAAACCCGCTGCGCTTCCGGGCAGGCTGGGCGTGTGAACCATCTGGCCCAAGCCCGGAAAGTCTTCGACATCGAATTGGCTGCGCTCAAAGCCGTGCGCGCGCAGCTCGACGGCGCATTCGTTCAGGTGGTTGAACTGCTCGTTGAAACTCTGCGCCGGCGCGGGAAAGTCATCGTGGTCGGCATCGGCAAGTCAGGGCACGTGGGACACAAGCTCGCGGCCACTCTCACCAGCACCGGCTCGACGAGCGTCGTCTTGAACAGCGTGGATGCGATGCATGGCGACTTGGGGATCGTGAGCGACGGCGACACCGTCCTGGCGCTGAGCTATTCCGGCGAATCGGAAGAGCTGCTGAACCTGCTGCCCGCATTGAAGCGCTTTTCGGTGAAGGTCATCGCCATGACCGGGGCGTCAAAGTCGTCCCTGGCGCGCCACAGCGACCTGGTGCTGAATGTGCGCGTGCCCAAGGAAGCCTGCCCGTTCAATCTCGCGCCGACGGCCAGCACGACGGCGATGCTCGCGATGGGCGACGCGCTGGCGATGGTGGTGTTGCAGGCGCGCGGCTTCAAGCGGCAGGACTTCGCGAAGTTCCATCCCTCGGGCGCCATTGGCCGCGCGATGCTGTCGCGCGTGGCCGAGATCATGCGCAGCGGCCCGCGCAATGCCGTCGCCGGGGAAAACCTGCAGGTCAAAGAGGCGTTGTTGGTCATGACGCAAGCGAAGTCCGGCAGCCTAAGCGTCGTCAACCGGCGCGGCAAGCTGGTGGGGGTATTCACGGACGGCGATTTCCGCCGGCGCATGGCTGCGGATGAGCATCTGCTGACGCAGCCGCTCAAAATCGTCATGACGCGCAACCCGATTTGCATTCGGGACGACGCGCTGGCCGTGGAAGCCCTCAAGGTCTTTAATGAGCGGAACATCGACGACCTGATCGTAGTAAACGCGAAGCACGAGCCGGTAGGCCTGGTGGATTCGCAGGATTTGCCGAAGCTGAAGCTGATGTAGGCCAGGCGTCTCGCCCGGCCAGCCGGACTGCGGCACGGGCCAAAGCGCCACGTTCCTTTTGAACCGAATGAAACATGATACTTATGCGAAACGTAACCCAACTCCTGACCGTTGCGGCCTGGCTGGCGCTGACCGCGCAGCTCTCCGCCCAACCCGCGGCCACCTCGGCCCCGCCGCGCGCACAAATGGCTAAGCAGTTTCAGTTTACCAGGACGCTGAGCGCCAAAGTAAACTATCTCCTGTTCCTGCCCAAAGGCTACGACGCAAAGCCCGGGCAGCATTGGCCGCTGATCCTGTTCTTGCACGGCGCGGGCGAGCGCGGCACGGACATTTGGAAAGTCGCCACGCACGGCCCGCCCAAGAACGTCACCGCGCACCCGGATTTCCCTTTTATCATCGTTTCCCCGCAGTGCCCCGAACGCCAGATTTGGTCGAAGGAAGTGCTGCTGGGGCTGTTGGACGAGGTCACCTCGAAGTACGCGGTGGACACGAACCGGGTTTACCTGACCGGCCTGAGCATGGGCGGCTATGGCACGTGGGAGCTCGGGTTGACTTACCCGGAGAGGTTTGCGGCCATCGTGCCGATCTGCGGCGGCGGCCAGATGATCTCCGTAATTCTAGGCGGCCGTGACAAATGGCCAGCGTTAAAGGCGCTTGGAGTGTGGGCGTTTCATGGCGGCAAAGACCCCGTGGTGCCGCTCGCAGAGTCGCAGCGCATGGTGGACGCTTTGAAGAAGGCAGGCGTGCAGGACGTAAAGCTTACGGTTTACCCGGAAGCTCAGCACGATTCGTGGACGGAGACTTACAAGAACCCGCAGCTCTACGACTGGCTGCTCAAACACGAGCGCAAGAAGTAAGGCTCACTCCAGCCCGCTGGCGACCTTCGCCCGCTGCAAGACTTTCCGCGCGACGGCGCGCGCGCTGGCGGCGCCCTCAGCCAGAACCTGGTGGACGTAGTCCAGGTTTGCCGCCAGCTCGGCGCGCCTGGCGCGGGGCGCGGCGAAGTGGTTCCAGTAGTGCTCGAACAGCGCCTTCTTCAGATCGCCATAGCCCAGCCCGCCCGCGCGCAAGCGATCCTCGTAGTCCTTCGCGGCGTCAGGCGGAGCGACAAGTTTAAGGATTTGAATGGCGAGGTTCTGGTCGGCATCGGGTTTGGGCTCTGCGGGCGTGCGGCTGTCCATCTTGATGCTCATCACCTTCTTGCGGAGCATCTTCTCGTCGCCGAAGATTTCGATGGTGTTGCCGTAGCTCTTGCTCATCTTCTCCCCGTCGAGGCCGGGCACCTTGGCGGTCTCGGCGCGGATTTGCGGCTCGGGGATGACGAAGGTCTCGCCGTATTGCTCGTTGAACTTGACAGCGATGTCGCGCGTGACCTCGACGTGCTGCTTCTGGTCCTGTCCAACCGGCACAATGTTCGAGTCATAGATCAGGATATCCGCCGCCATCAGCACCGGGTAAGCGAACAGGCCGTGATAGGGCGAGATGCCCTTGGCGACCTTGTCTTTATAGCTGGTGCAGCGCTCGAGCAGACCCATCGGGGTCACCGTGCTCAGCATCCAGGTCAGTTCGGTGACTTCCGGCACGTCGGACTGGCGAAAGAAGACTGTCTTCTTCGGGTCGAGGCCGCACGCGAGGAAATCCAGCGCCACATCGAGCGTGTTCTGCCGGCGTTCGACGGGATCAACCAGCGTGGTCATCGAATGGTAGTTCGCGATGAAGTAGAAGGCCTGGCCCTTTTCCTGAAGCTCGATAGCGGGCTTCATCATCCCGAAGTAATTGCCCAGATGCAATGTGCCCGAAGGCTGTATGCCGGATAAAATGCGCATTGCGGCAGGTTAACCAGGAGTATAGAGGTCGGGAAAGTAGGAAAAGGGAACATAGTGCGCCTCGCGCGCATCTTGACATTGCCAGCGCTCTTTTGCGGAGCGCCGGTTTCCAAACCGGCTTAGGACACCCGCAGTAATCAACCCTGGCCTTTGCTGGCTCAGGTCGAGATTGGCGAACTCAAGCTGGGGACCAACCGCAACGGTCTGCCCATTCGCGCCCGGTTGAAAGTCCAAAGTCCAGAGTCCAAAGTCCAAAGTTTAGCGTCTCAAAGGGTGATAAAGAACCGTTGAGGATTGGAGCGGCACGAGAATGCGATCTCCTTTGAATCATCGCCAGACCGATGCTGGAAAAGCAAGGCCGGGGAGCAAGGCCAGATGGGATTCCTGTTATCTTCGCAACCTGCTCAAAACCAGTGAGTTGCGCAATCCACATGGGAGCGCCACCGTAGCAGCACCGTGCCAGCACCACACCAACACCGTGCCTTGGCCGTCGCCCCCCGCGCCCCTGCCATCAGGGGCAGCCGCCGCACACTGGTCCACAACCAGCCCAATATCAACGAGTTGTGTGATCAACATGGAAGCAACACCGTGCCCCCTCCATGCCGCCTCCATGTCCGCACCGTGACCCGCCCTGTGCCAGGCTGGCACGTATCCGTGCAGCGCGGCGCGCGGACATTCCTGTCCGCAGCAACGTGTTTTGCGGAAGCAGGCAACAAATCCGAGCGATATTCGCGTTCGGGAGAGGCTGCGGACAGGAATGTCCGCGCGCCGCCATACACATACGCTGGCCCAGGGCGGCGTGTGCAAGACACTCGAGAGCAAGTGAGAGCGGGGCGGCGGGCAGAATTGTCTTTGAAATCGCGCCGTTCCCCGGCAACATCCGGCTTCACTGTTAAATGAAACGAACGCACCATTGCAATGAACTGCGCCCGACGCATATCGGCCAGGTCGTAACCCTCGACGGCTGGGTCCACTCCCGGCGCGACCTCGGCGGGCTGATCTTCATCGACGTGCGCGACCGCGAGGGGCGCACCCAATCAGTCTTTGACCCGTCCGACTTGCCTAAGGATCTGTTTGAGCAGGCGGCCGCGTTGCGGAGCGAATGCGTGGTCCGCATCACCGGCAAAGTGCGCGCGCGCCCCGCCGGCACGAACAATCCGAAGATCCCGACGGGCGAGGTCGAGGTCATGGCCAACGCGCTGGAGCTGTTGAACTTCGCCGAGGTGCTGCCTTTCCCGGTGGATGACCCGGAAGTCGCCAGCAAGGTGAACGAGGAAATGCGGCTCAAGTATCGCTACCTTGACTTGCGCCGGCCCGAGATGGCCCGCAACCTTCGCGTGCGCAGCAAGGCGGCCACCGCGACGCGGGTGTTCATGGACGAGCAGGGGTTCCTGGAGGTTGAGACGCCGATCCTTTTCAAGAGCACGCCGGAAGGGGCGCGGGAATTCCTCGTGCCTAACCGCCGTGAGCCGGGGACCTTTTACGCGCTGCCGCAATCGCCGCAACAGTTCAAGCAGATCCTCATGGTCGGCGGCGTCGAGCGCTATTACCAGATCGCCCGCTGTTTCCGGGATGAAGATCAGCGCGCCGACCGCCAGCTCGAGTTCAGCCAGATCGACATCGAGATGTCGTTCATCGAGCGCGAGGACATCTACGCCCTGGTCGAGGGCTTGCTGAAGCGCATCTGGAAGACCACGCTGAACATCGACATGCCCACGCCCTTCAAGCGGCTCTGCTATAAGGAAGCCATCGATCGCTACGGTATCGACAAGCCCGACACGCGGTTTGGCATGGAGTTGGTGGACTTCACGGAAGAGTTCCGGGGCAGTAAGTTCAAGATATTCAGTGGCGCGGTTGCCAATCAAGGCGTCGTGAAGGCGATCAACGCCAAGGGCCTGGCGGGTGTCACGCAGGGCCAGATGGATACCATGACCGAATACGCCAAGAGCTTCGGCGCCAAGGGCCTGGCCTTCATTAAAGTCGAGGGAGGGGAGTGGAAGTCCCCCATCGTGCGGTTCTTCAGCGAGGCCGAGAAAGCAGCGCTGACTAACAAGCTGGCTATCGCGGAGGGCGATCTCATCCTGTTCGCCGCTGACCAATGGCTCACGGCCTGCGAAATCCTGGGCAAGATTCGCCTCTATTGCGCCGACGTGCTGAAAGGGCAAGGGAAGCTGAGCATCCCCGCCAACCGGTTCGATTTCCTCTGGGTCATTGAGTTCCCGCTGCTGAGCTTCGATAAGGAGCAGAACCGCTGGTATTCGAGCCATCATCCTTTCACCGCGCCGGTGGCCGAGGACGTCCCGATGCTCAAGACCGACCCCAAGAAGGTCCGCGGCCAGCATTATGACGTCGTGGTGAACGGAGTGGAACTGGGCGGCGGCTCAATCCGTATTCATCGGCCCGACGTGCAGAAGACGGTGTTTGAAGACGTGCTGCAGATTTCGCCTGAGGAAACTAAGCTGCGTTTCGGCTATATGCTTGAGGCCTTTCGGTACGGCGCTCCGCCGCACGGCGGCATCGCGCTCGGTTTCGACCGGCTCATCGCGATTCTCTGTGGCACCCCGAGCATCCGGGACGTGATTGCTTTCCCGAAGACGGCCAAAGGCACGTGCCTGATGACCGAGTCGCCGGCGCCCGTCTCGGCGCGCCAGTTGCGCGATTTGCACATCGAGGTGAAGGCGGCCAAGCAAGAGTAGCGCGAGCAACGCGCGCTGAGAGGCCGGCGGCTACGAGACTTTCTGTGCCCGCAGGGCTATCGTCTTCCAGATGAGGGATGTGTTGTTGGTGATGATCCCGTCAACGCCCATATCAAGGAGTTCATTGGCCAGGGCCGGGTCGTTAATCGTATAGACCCACACCTTCAATCCTCGCTGGTGCGCCAGTTGCACTGACTCCCGGGAAACCTTCTGGCTCCAGACGGCGACTTTGGCCCCGCTCTTCTGCAGGTCATCCAGCCACGTGGCGTTCAGGTCCTTGGCAATGCCTGAGGGCTTGTGGCCGTCCGATAATTGAGAAGGGGGGCCGAGCGCGCCGAGCACCTGCTCCGGCTCCTGCTCGTGGAACGCACGGAGGTAGGCCCAATCGAATGACTGCACGACGACGTGGTTGATGAGGTTCTTTTCGCGCAGCAGCTTGATGCAGTCCGCCGGCGCGCCAGCCTTGCGCTCAATTAAGGTGACGGCGCCCTGCTGGATTGTATCGAGTGCCTCAGACAGCAGGGGGAGTCTCGTGCCGGCATACTTTGGGTCAAACCAACTCCCGGCGTCGAGGCTCTGAAGCTCCGCCGCGGTCTTCGTTTCGACCTTGATCTTCTTCGCTGCCCAATGGTTCGTCGCATCGGTGGTGCGATCGAGGGTGCCGTCATGGATTACCACCAACTTGCCGTCCTTGGTGGGATAATAGTCGAGCTCAACCAGGTCCGCGCCGGCAGCCATGGCGAGCTTGAACGAGGGCAGAGTGTTCTCCGGCGCAAACTGGCAATAGCCGCGATGGCCAATCACGAGCGGTCGTTGGCTGGCGAGGAGTATCGAGGTCGGCAAATTCGTTTCGGAGGCATTCATATCCCAGGCACCCAGGATCAGGCTAACGGCGAAGGCGGCCTTCAACAAGCCGCAACAGAAGGGTTGATCAGTCATGCGCACGTGCCTATCCTGGGGCAGATGGTTGGTTGCGGCAAGCGTGAAGCAGTACCTCCATTAGCGCGGACACCTCTAGCGGCGCTACTGTTCAAAGGTTTTGCAAAGCGTTTGCCCTGTTCCAGCCTCCTCACTATGCTAGTTTTTAGTGTGCGACAACTCATAGACAGGATTGGCCACGCTCTATTTGGCCTGCGGTTCCGGCTGCTGTTGCTGGTGTTGTTGGTGTGTGCCCCGCTGATCGCACTGACGCTCCACACCGCCTCCAATGAACGGCGACGGGCGGTTGCTGACTGGAGTGAGCGGGCGCAGAAGCTGAGCCGGTTGGCCGGGCAGGAGGAGACGGACATGCTCGGACAGACCCGCCAACTACTGCTGGCAGCGTCGGAATCGTCCGCGGTCCGGTCGGACAACCACGAGACCTGCAAGAAGTGGCTGGAGGAGGCCTTGGCCAGCCACCCAAATTATGCCAACCTGGGCGTGACCGACACCAATGGCGAGGTCCTGGCCAGCGTTGTCCCGCTTGCCGAACCCAGCAATCAGGCTGGCCGCAAGTTCTTTCGTCGCGTGCTTGCAACGCGCGCCTTCGCGGTCGGTGACTATCCGGTCGATTTCACCAACAGCAAGCCGGCCGCCACGGTTGGCTGTCCTGTATTCGATGGGTCCAACGTGCAGGCCGTCGTCTTTGCAACCATGGATCTGGACCGCTCAAGGGGCGCCAGAACTGAACTCTCGACGCAAGTGCCCGATTTGGCGACTTTGACGGAGGTTGACCGCCACGGAACCATCCTCCTTCGTTATCCCGGGTCCAGGCGGTCCTGCGGCCAACCTTTTCCGGACCACGCGCTGCTGAAGGCGGTTCTCGGTGAGCAGGGAGGCATCGTGGAGGCGCCGGACTCGACCGGTATTCCGGCTTTCTGCGCGTTTGCATGGAGGGACAGTCAACAGGTGCCGGGAATGGTGGCGACGATGCTGAGCATTCCCAAACACATTCTTTTTGCCGCGGCAAATCGGGCGCTGCTCCGCAGTTTGATGTGGCTCGGAACCGCGGTGGGTGTGGCGCTTGCTCTTGGCTGGGTGGGCAGCAGTTTCCTGGTCGTGCGGCCGGTCAAGGCGCTGGTGCGCGCCAGCGCGCGGCTGGCGAGCGGCGATCTAAGCACCCGCACCGGTCTGCGCCATGGCAAAGACGAGTTGGGCCAGCTTACTCTCACCTTCGATCAGATGGCGCAAGCCTTGCAAGAGCGTGAACTGGAACGCCAGCGCGCGGAAGAGACACTTCAGATCCGCGACAACATGATCCGCGAACTCCCTTTGCTCCCCGCCGCAGTCTGCGTCTGCGATCAGTCTGGCGCCATCGAACTCTACAACCGGACCGCCGGTGAGTTATGGGGGTGGGAGCCACCCAGCCATAACGGCAACCGGCGTTTCTGCGGTTCGTTTCTGCTCTTTCACCCGGATGGAACGCCGATGCTGCACAGCGACTCACCCACCGCGGAGGTGCTGCGCACGGGCGTGCCGGTGCGGAACCGGGAGTTGGTCATTGGACGACCCGACGGCAGCCGCGTGCCGGTGCTTGCCAACGTCGTGCCGCTTCGAGAGTCGCAAGGCTCCATGATCGGCGCCGTCAGTTGTCTTCAGGATATTACCGAGCGGAAGCGTGCCGAGGAGAAGCTCCAGGAGTCCAACGACAAGCTGCAACTCCTGTCTCGTCGCCTGGTCGAATCCCAGGAAACGGAGCGCCGGCATATCGCGCGGGAACTGCATGACGAAGTCGGGCAGACGCTCACCGTGGCGGAACTGAACCTTCAGAAACTGGTGCAGTCTTCCCGCGCAGGCCCTACCAAGGCACGCCTGGAAGACAGCCTAAAGGCCGTGGAGCGCGTCCTCGAACAGGTTCGCGATCTCTCGCTCAGTTTGCGCCCGTCGATGCTCGACGATCTGGGACTGGAGCCGGCGTTGCGGTGGTACACCAATCGTCAGTCGGCGCTGGTTGGGCTCCAGGCGGACTTCCAGGCCGACGCTTTGGAAGACCGCCTCGATCCGGTTATTGAAACCGCTTGTTTCCGCGTGGCCCAGGAGGCTCTGACCAACATTGTGCGGCACGCCCGCGCTAGCACGGCGACAGTCGAGCTGCGCAAGCTAGATGGGCACCTCCATTTATTTGTGCGTGACGACGGTGTTGGATTTGATGTGACCGCGCTCCGGGAGCAGGCGGTGTTGGGAGCCAGCCTGGGGTTGTTGAGCATGGAAGAACGCGCTACCTTGGCCGATGGCGGATTTGAATGCAAGTCCACCCCGGGGCAAGGGACCGAAATCCACGCATGGTTCCCATTAAAGTGGCGGGTCCCGAGCGCTTGATATGAATGCGATTCCAGCCAAACCGATCCGAGTGATTCTGGCCGATGATCATCCCATCCTCCGCGCCGGTATTCGCGAGGCCCTCAGGGAACTTCCCGGCCTCGAGGTGACCGGCGAAGTGAACGACGGCCGTGAGGCCATCGAAATGGTCAAAGCCCAGCAGCCGGATGTCGTCTTCATGGATATTTCTATGCCCGGCCTCAATGGCCTGGAAGCAACCGAGCGAATCGTCAAAGCTTTCCCGAAGGTGCGAGTTATAATCCTCTCTCGCCACGAGAATGAGGAGTATTTTTGGCACGCGCTCAAAGTGGGCGCCTCCGGGTACCTGCTCAAGAAGGCCGCTATCGCCGAATTGAAGGCGGCCCTGCAATGCGTCGCCGGGGGGGAAATCTATCTCAGCCGCGAAATCTCGACCCGCCTGCGCCACCAACTGCCCCTGCACCGAATCGCCCACGCCCGCAGCCCGGTTGAGCACTTGACTCCGCGCCAGCGCGAGATCCTCCAGCTCATCGCTGAGGGCCAAACCACCAAAGCCATCGCTCACATTCTGAAAATAAGTGCCAAGACTGTGGAATACCACCGCGCGAAGTTGATGCAGACCCTGAACATCTTCGATATTCCGGGGCTGGTCCGCTTCGCTCTCCGGGCGGGATTGATTTCGCAGGAATCCTGACCCGCCTGAACGACCATGGGTCGAGGGCGTATTTGCCTCGGCCAGGATGGTTGAGTTAACTGGACCTGCTTCGCTGGACTTCACCCAAGAGCACGGGCCAAGGAAACTCCTAGGGGGAGTGAGGAACGTCTCTGTTGCGCGAGCCGCTCGTCTGGTATAGACACCTGCCCCATGTGTTCATACGGAATCCCCGACGCGAATCGAGCCGCAGTTGCAGTGGCCTATGACAGCTTTCCCTCCCGCCGAAACCGGTGGTTCCCTCCAAGCTTTGTCCGCGGCGAGACTCAGCCCCACCGCCGAAGCGATGCTCCCGATAAGCTTGGCAAGCTCATCGGCCTGACGAGGTTTCTCGGAGCTGCCCTCATCGTCGCCGCATTCGCCGCATCTGCCCAGGCACAAACCAGTGTGACTCTGGCCTGGGATCCCGATCCCAGCGGGGCCATCGCCGGATACCACCTTCATGAGCGCATAGACGGCCAACCTTACACCAATGTGATCGACGTGGGCAACGCGACATCTGCAACGGTCTCAAACCTGATCGCGGGCGTGACCTATTTCTTTGCCGTTAGCGCATACGATATGAATCAAGTGGAGAGTGATCCCTCCGGCGAGATCCCTTACACCGTCCCTTTGCCGACAAACAATGTTCCGACTATCGGCCTCCAGATTTGCGCGTCGGCCGGCGGGCCCGTCATCTTGATCGGGACAGGCCAGCCTGGCCAGACGTATAACGTCCAGGCATCACAGGACCTCAAGCTCTGGATAGCGATTGGCACCGTGACCACGGACGCCAGCGGCTCGTTCACTTTCTCGGATCCTGCCGGCACGAGCCGCCCAGTTTGCATGTATCGCCTACAGCTTGTCGAGGTGACGCCTCCCAAGCTCCAGATTTGCGCCTCGGCCGGCGAGCCCCTCAACTTGATCGGGACAGGCCAGCCTGGCCAGAGGTGTAACGTCCTCTCCTCGCAGGATTTCGTGACCTGGGCTCTCATTGGCACGATGACGCTAGATGCCTCAGGCTCGGCTCAGTTTACAGAAACCGCCGGCACCACAAGCCCAGTTTGCCTGTACCGCCTGCAATGCATCGAGGCCCCCAAGCTCCAGACTTACCCATCGGTCGGTGGGTCTGTCCTCTTGATTGGGACAGGCCAGCCGGGCCAAACGTATAACGTCCTCTCCTCGCAGGATTTCGTGACCTGGACACCCATTGGCACGATGACGCTCGACGCCACCGGCTCGGGGTATTTCACAGTTCCCGCCGGCACCGGCGTCTTGAACCGCGTCTATCAGTTGCAGGCACAGTAAGGCGGGCGCCCGTCCTGCACCATTTCCGGCGGACCGCTTGCTGAACAATGGCCTGAGCGCGCAAGCGTCAGGGGCCTCTTGCTTGGAGGTGAAGCCCGCTATCAATCCCACCGGAGCTTTGGGAGGCTGTACCATTGCGCCTTCCGCGGCCTCTCACAAAAAGATTCAGTGACGTCAGCCGGCTCCCGTGCTAGAACAACCGCCAGAGATCTGGCACAATAACCAAACTATGAAGACTACCTCCTCACTCGCACCCAAGCACGCTTACCTGATGTCCAGCGGCGATCTGCGGCCTTCGGCCAACCAGAAATGCTGGCCCGAGCAGGCGAAGATGGAAGCGATCCTCGCCCAGGCCCTGAAGGCCGAAGGCTGGACCATTCTCCGCGCGCATCCCTTCGACAAACTGAAGCAACACGGCTTCATTGACTCCCAGAAGATGGGCATCGAGGTATTCAGCAAACTCGACCCGGCCGCCCCGCTGATTGTGGCAGAGGGCGTCTGGCAATATAGCCATCACGTTCTGGCCGGTTTGACCACCCATCGCGGTCCAATCCTCACGGTAGCCAATTGGAGCGGCACCTGGCCCGGCCTCGTCGGCATGTTGAATTTGAACGGCTCCCTGACCAAGGCCGGCGTTCCCTACAGCACGTTGTGGAGCGAGGACTTCCAGGACGGCTTCTTCAGAAGCGGCCTGCGCCAATGGCTCCAGGAAGGAGTCGTCACCCACGACCAAAGCCACGTGCAGGATTTGCGCCTGCTCAAGCTGCCCCTCGCCGACGAGCAATTCGGCAAGTCCGCCGCCCGCCGCTTCCGCCAGCAAAAGGCCATCATGGGCGTGTTCGACGAAGGTTGCATGGGCATGTTCAACGCGATCATCCCGGACGAACTGCTGCACCCAACCGGTGTGTTCAAGGAGCGGCTCAGCCAGTCCACCCTTTACGCCTCCATGCAGCAGGTCACCGATGCCGAAGCGCGCGGGGTGCTGGATTGGCTGCTCAAGAGGGGCATGACTTTCCGTTGGGGCAAGAACGAAGAGACTGAGTTGACCGAGACCCAGACCTTGCAGCAGTGCAAGATGTATGTCGCCGCCGTCAGGCTCGCGG
>OCZT010003805.1_pt1 | contig 15384 bp, 19 predicted proteins | sample 1539031 | NCBI WGS metagenome assembly OCZT01 (sample SAMEA3539308, study PRJEB22396) | soil metagenome | biome: tundra; feature: field; material: soil | place: USA | collected 2010-05 | depth 0.15 m | reverse complement strand
TTCAACCATACGCTTCCCATGTTGGTTTATAAAGGCTTAAGCTGGAGAGCATGGAGAGCTACGCGCGTTTGATAGTCGAAAAAGAAGGGAGTTATCAAAACTACCTCAGCGTGCGCGTTGCATGCTCACACGTTGAGATAAACGCCCTCTAAACGGTCGCATATACATCCTTCTTTTGTGCCGAATCATGGCCTATTACACCGTGATATTGAGCACAATCGTAGTACTTTAGCCGCATCCGACCACCGACAACGGCCTCGAAAACCGCGGGGCGCGTGGCGGCCTTAATCACTTCTCAAAATAGTGAAATTGTATCCTAAATCGTCCTCTTGTATAAGGTCCATCGTATGTGTATGTGCTATCTAATGGGCCTCTGATGGCTTTTGCTTGGCTTGCCGTTGATGTTCCTTTTTTCTTTTTTTATATTCTCGATTCATCAAACGTGTAGCTAAGTTCAAATGGTCGGGAGCGATATTAACGTAAGCCGCTGCCCTTTCCTAGTTTTATTCTCTCGTCGTCGTCTTCAATCTCCTTCTTTCGAGCGTCGGTCAGAAACCGCCTATAGCCCCCATCTCTATCCATAGCCGCATGAGCGGTTTCGGTGCTAATAGGTTCAATTCCTCCGATACCGTAGAAAAAGTAATGCCCGTCTTTTGTTCTCCAGAGCTGTTTGTGGTCTGTGTAGAGCTTCTTTCGATTTGCGCCTTCGCCAATATATTCGGCGCTACCAACGTTTATTTGGCCGATTAATCGTGTCTCAAGATCGCCCGTGTCATATACAACCGAATCCCTCTCTATCTTAATCGATGGAAACCTGATTCTCTCCCGATTTTCATCGAATAATAAATGACCCCGATCTTCCTTTTCTTGGCGATTTTTCTTTTCTTGATCACTTTCCATTCTATCACCTCCCCATCTTTGTTGCAGTCAATGTTGCGGTCAATTCCACGCTTTTGATATACCGCTTCCATCATCCTAGTTATTGGATTCATACTTCTGCCACCAAGTAAAAACAAATACGTTACATAGGGGCGATGAAGCTTAACAATTGCTCTTTGTGGTCTAGCGGATAATGGTCGGCACGGAGGTCGGCGCGATTATGGATTCGTCCACGTCGTCGCCGCGTATGCGACTATCTTGCCGTTGTCAACGAGCGTTATCCCGCCCGAACCGCTACCGTGAACGAAAAAGACCACGCCCTCAAAAGTGAACGTATATCTCCCGTTCCCTAATGATTGCATCGGAGTCGTTGACCCGTGTGCCGTGCTTCCGATTGCTACTGAGGGGTTTGACGCCCAATTCGAGACGGTTGCCGTAACAACGGTGCCGTTAGCTACTACATACGTGCTTTGACCAAACGACCCTGTTACAGGTTGTGTTGACGGTTGTGCTGATGGTGTAGGTGATGGTGTTGCTGATGGTGTTGGTGATGGTGTAACTGATGGTGTCGGTGAGGGTGTAGGTGATGGTGTAGGTGTTGGCGTAGCTGATGCAGACGCTGAAACAGAAGTCGTGGTATTTAGCTGATTATTAGGCGCTGGAATCTGAGAGGTACAACCACTAATTGATACGAGAACAAGAGCGCCGATAAAAAGCAAAGGCAATGCATATTTGAGCGGCGTTTTGATGTACCGCTTCATCATCCTAGCTATTGGATTCATTGATTCATCCCCCTTGTAAGTAAAAACAAATACGTGAGATAGGGCCAATGAAGCTTAAGAATTGCTATAAGGTATTTTTGACGAGTGATTAAGCTATCACCTAATTCGTCTAACCGTGTTTTGCGTATCCTGCAAGCTGAGCTTGTTCTTTCACATATTTCTCGACCAGCGCTCCTATTTTAGCAGGTGTCATTTTCGCGCTGAGTTCTGCATAATCTCTTTCAAGATCCGCCACACGGTCCGCTAGTGCTTCAAATTCTTCTTCTTCGATCAATTCTCCACCCCCTTTGACTTTCTTTCTTGAGCTAGCTCTCAATGTTCACAGAATCGCGGAGCGTGCCACAGTCTCATACATAGGGTATTCCTGCTTTTTCCGACAATCTTTCAATTCTCTGGTTCACTACGCCTATCATCCGCTGTAGGCGATCCAAATTGGAGACGATGTTTTTAAGACCGTCAGCGATGTCACTGTCGATGTCAACACGCTCTGCTATTTTCATCCTCTCCTTATCTCCAACACGCTCTGCTACTTTTATTATCTCTTCATTTTGTGATTCGATCTCTTTAGCAATGTCCATAATCCATTGTTTTACCTGAACAGGTCCATCTATATAATCCATAGATAATCACCTTCTCAGCTGCCTCGTATCCGAGCCCAAAATTACTTTGGGAGTCAACTCGGTGAGCAATAGCGGTGCTTGATAGCTTAAGCGTTGTCGTTTAGCTCCGGTTAGTTTCCCCCTGCACGGATAGACTTCTTTGCTCTGCCATTCATGAGACGCAACTATGATGAACTGCCAAAGGTGCGAGAAGTACGCCCATTGCAGGTTGCGCGGCGATAGAGAGCACGTTCCGTATTGCGAAGAGTACCACCGCCCGCGCTACATCAGAGACTAGTTGCGACGGCCATTTACCTATTGAAGTTGGCTTAACGCTCTCCACGGAGAATAACGGGCATTTAGAAGCTAATATGGCAATCAGAAAAAATCGATCACGCTATAATGTCGCGTGTTCATGTAAGAGATACCGATAAAGGAGGGAGAAAATGATCGAAAATGGGCTAATTTTAACGGGCAACGATGCAGAATTGTTGAGCCGTGCGCTTTCAGAAGTCAAAACAAAAGTCTATGAGGAGTCCGAGGCTAGCTTAGATGATACCCAAGCGCTCGATACCCTCATTTCGTGCTTCAGAAATGCAAGGGAAGACGAACCGAAGAATGACAGACTTCGCGCGTATCTTAGCCCCTTAGGTAAGCGCCTTATGCTTGGCACGATTATCGGCAGGCAAGGCGACTCGGAGAGTCGCGAGAGTTAAACGCGTTCCCGAATGGGCGCTCCCTTTGGTGCTGCGTAATAATTGCTTGCAGGCTACTTCTTGGGCCGTTACCCCGTAGGGTTGTAACCCTTTTATGGTTACCCCTCAAAGGGGTTCAAATTGAACGCCGTTAGCCAATTTGGAAGACGAGAAGGCCGTTAGAGAGGGTGTTTGCTAAGTCAGGCTAACCGACTGACGGCTAAAGTGTTTTCCTTTAGCTGCCGATCACGTTTTATCAAATGATGGCTCGGCCGTCGTTGATGTTGTAATGCATCGGAGCGAACGGCCCTGAAAGAAGGTTGTGGTAGAGGGCGCTCATGATTACTCATACGGCCAGCCATATTCGCGCTGCTGAAGAAATCGCACCTGTATCTTTTTGATAATCCGTCGCAACTGCTGACGTGCACTGTCGGGCAGCCAGACATCGTGTGCGCGGTCTCGCAGGTATTGGTAGGCTTCCCAACTGGTTGAGCACTTTCGTAAAAGCTTCTCGGCTGCCATATCGGCGTAATCGTTCTTGTAATCGGCTAGTTCGAGTATGAGGTCGTCGACTTCGACGCGGTCGTTGTGCATAGTGTAGTAAAGTGAGAGGCGTTTTTCCTAAATAATTGTTAACGAAGAGCGGTGTGGAAGTGGTTTTTGGGATTACATGATCTCAAAGATCATCACAGGTCACGCGCAACATACAGCAAATGCTCGCGCGGCAATAACCATGCTGTGAATCGTAGGGTAGCGCGATTGATTTTCAACTGGCTTCTCTACGTGCTCCAATCGCTAAAATAGGTAGGGTTTCTCCGCCCTAAGGAGATGAATCGATCCTCAATGAGATGGCGCAGGTGGTGCACTGGCACACTCGCGCCACGAATAAATCGCGTTCAACCGTCGCGCGGGAGCTAATGATGAAAAAGTTATTCACCATGCCAGATTTCCCAAGCCGAGCACGTCTTGCCGGGCTCCGTTGGCATTTGAAACTCAAGCTCGCACCTGAAGCCATCGTCGCCGGGCTTGAAGTGCGCACACGTCATACACTCCTCTGTCGTTATTCCATCCCCCTATAAGTAAGAACAAATGCGTAACAAGGGGCCGACGAAGCTTAAGGATTACTATTTGTGGTCTAGCTTTGTGTTGGTGCAGGCGTCGGCGACGTCAGGTACGTTACTAGTGCGCTCTGAGGTCTCGAATCTTGTCAATAGAGTGATATATGACATTAAACCAGTGGTCGAAGTGGATAATCGATACATGCCTGTTACTTTTAAGATCGCACTTCTGAACGGGCCCCAAAAATACAAGAAATCGAAGAAAGAGATAACTTGCTAGGAGCTACGGAGAGGTATAAAGGAAGACGCTAAGCGACGATAAGGGCATGCGCATTTTAGAAGTACGCGCCTTTACATTCGTGCCAGTAATTCTTGTTTTTTCGAATCAAATTCTTGTTCAGTCAAAAGCCCTTGGTCACGCAATTCTCCGAGCTTCTTGATTTGCTCCGTGACATCAATCGGTGCTGTTTGTGGTTTCTGCGGCTGCGATGCTGCTTGCGGTGTCTGTGGCTGCACTCCCGTTTTCTCTATCCATTGATAGATCGCTTGCTGTGCAGCATCTATTCCGCCCCCCTCGAATACTGGGTTGTGCATTAATCCGTGCGCATCCTCAAACGATACTACTAGATAACGGGTTTCTTTCTTTAATCCGAAGGCGAGTATACCGGTAAAAAGCAACCGCGCAGCAGTAAGGTGCTCTGCCGTGTCGATGTGGATGCCTTTTATTTTATCATAAGGCATGGCCCAGAGTGGCATCTCTGCTCCAAAAGTGGTTTTTACGGTGAGTTGCGTAGCTCCGAAGTGCATATCAACTCGCTGGTGTTCGGTAACACCCGCGAATCCCCCTAAATACGTTAGATAAGTGACCTTTACAATGATCTTTTTTGGTTTCGCTTTCTCACGTTCTTGTGCAACACGCACAAATTCTAGATGGGCGCAGGAGTGGCATCTGTCCTTATATTTCCAGTTCCTGTTGAGCACAGTCAGCTTAACGCCGCAGTCTTCGCAGTTTTTAACAGCCATGGATTTTGTGGCCTGTTGCTGAGTGAAGTCTTTGGCCGGTTGCTGTGCAGGTTGTTGCTGAGCGGGGGCCGCTCTTGCTCCATCACGTTCTTCTTTGTAACGCGCAAACTCTTTTTGGCCGCAGGGGTAGCATTTTTTCCTGTATTTCAAGTGCGTGTTAAGCATATTCAGTTTAGTGCCGCAGTTTGCGTGCGTACGAGGCACATCGAATGCCACCATCCCACATTTTTTTGCATCAAGTCTCAAAAGAAGCCCCTGAACGAAGGAAATTCAAAAAAGAGACGATGATCGGGGAGTAACAAACATGCTAGTCGGAACGTAATAACTAGATTTCAAGGTGCCACCTTAACCCACGTGCCCTTATCGCGCGGCTGAAAAGCTCGTTCAAGCGCTTTGATGGGAGGAAACCCTATATCGCGAACCTTTCATAAGGGTATAAAGGAGGTGTGTCGAATGGTTGCACTACCTGAAAAGGTAATAGAGAACATCAACACGTGGAAGGGGCGCGCCCGCGCCGTGTTAGCGACGGTAAGCGATGTGGGCGTACCCAACGTAGTTCCTGTTGGGGCGGTTGTAGTGAAAGATCCAGAGACGATCCTCATCGGCGACAACTTCTTCAAGAAAACGGCCGAAAACGTGAGGCGGCCTAACTGCCATGTGGCCGTAACGTCGTGGATTGGCAGGGAGGGCTATCAGGTGAAGGGCACTGGTAACTACGTGACTGACGGCCCCGACTACGAGACGGTCAAGCAGTTCATAAGGGCGATCAACCTGAACCTGCCAGCTAAGGGCTGCATCGTCATGAAGGTCACCGAGGTGTTTGACGTCGCGCCCGGGCCGAGCGCGGGAGAGAAGATCGTGTAGATCGGTGTCGAAAAAATAAGCACTCGTGCAGGCTTTTGTGATCCCACCCTGTCGCATCGCCTTATTTCTGGATCTCAACTTATTTTACCTAACTCTCTATCGCGTATGCTCCCAAACTAATCGCGCACTAAAACAGGTATCCAAGGAGCAAGCCAAATTTCCTTGTAAAACTCGAATATCCGCATCCCGAAAAGCCGCCAGAGTTCCAAAAATCCTATTTTTCTAAAGCCTTGGCTGCCAAATGCTGTTAAAGACGCAGCATTTCGCCTCCGCACCGTAGCAAAAACAGCTGTTGCCCCTGCGTGCGTCATAGACTCAAACCCCGCTTTCACGAGTGCCGTCGCAATTCCTCTTCTGCGAAACTGCGGGTGAACTGCAACCCAAAGTACGCGCCCGAACTTACCGCTGCCCACTTGAACATTGGTTAGTTTAACAAATCCAACCGCTGTTCCTTGCGCCTCGCTTATAAGCACTTGTTGCCCTTCTCGCACGCTATGAAGCGCCAAAGACCTTGCAAGCCATAAAAAAGACGTATCTATAACTTCCGTAAGCTCGCTGAAATCATTACGAGACATTGGCCTTATTATAAAGCTGGTGTTCACCGCAGCCCCTCATCACTGTATTCGTTGAGATTCTATAAGTTGGCTTGGGAACAGCACCGCCACTTGCTAGATTTACATGACCAAGGGATGCTCATAATTGCTAGACTCGGTGCCACGATCCCCAAATCAACTATAAGTGCGAGTGGCGTTCACGCGTGATTAAGAGTCTGAGAAGCTTACATGGCTCAACAGCACGACCTGCGTCATCGAAGGTGCAGGCGACGCTAAGGTCGGAACCGACGTGTTCTACGAGTGGAGTTGAAAATGCACATCCGCCCAATACTTCATATACGCGTCATACACGTGCTCAGGCAGCGGATGCTTATAAAACCGTCACTCGACACCTGCCCTTTTGTGAGCTGCAATATAGGTGCCTCGCCAAGCTACCTGAAAATGTGAACCCAGAGATTGATCGCCACAGGTACCATCGTCACTATGATAACCAAGATGACGAACAGTGGCGTTATTTTTGCTTTTCCACGCCAGACAACATAAAACTCAATAGCATCTGTGACAGCAACGATGATAGTAGTGACAATAAGAGCTCTGACAAAGAGGTTGACCATGGTGTTAATCCAGAGATTGATCGCCACAGGTACCATCGTCACTATGATAACCAAGATGACGAACAGTGGCGTTATTTTTGCTTTTCCACGCCAGACACGATAAAAAACAATAGCATCGGTGACTGCGACGATGATGGTAGCGATAATAAGAGCCCTCACAAAGAGGTCGACCATGGTTTCACTCCTTACGCTTCAGTGTTGATATTTGATTCAAAAACTGTTAGTGACAGTTTAGTTGCCTAGCTGCGTATTTTGCCAATACTTCATATAGACATCATACACGTGCTCAGGCAGCGGATGTTTGTAAAATCGCCAGTCGACTCCGGAAACGCCGTGTGTGAGTATATAGTTCTTGTTTGACTGATCCCACTGCAAGATGTCGCTCATTTGTTCACAGAATCTTCTTAGATCTCCCGCACGAAATGAGGGCTGGCGTGCATAGCGTTCCTTCTGTTGCTTCAGCCATCGTTCGAATGATCGCCGGCCCACGTCTTCGGCGTGCATTGGCGTACTCCAGCTAATTTTTGGCACGACTCGGACTGGCGACTCTATTAAGTAGCAAGCCTCGTATCTCGACCTATGAAATCGCTCGTAGTATTTTACTCGCGAACCGGAAATACAAAAATTGTAGCTGAAGCGCTTGCAGGCGCGCTCGGCGCCGATATAGAATCAATCGTCTCCGACACGCGGGGAAAGGGCATGGGTCGGCTCGTTTTGCAGACCTTGTTCAAGACTCGCACGAGAATCGACGCTCCCAAGAACGATGCCTCATTATATGATTTGGTCGTTATCGGCACTCCGGTGTGGGCAAGAAACGTATCCGGCCCTGTGCGAACGTATCTAGCGCAGAACAAGAGCAAGTTTAAGACCGTCGCCTTCTTTTGCACGTATGGGGGTTCCGGGAGTGAAAAAGCACTCAAAACCATGGAAAAACTTTGCGGAAGGCCAGTAGCTGGCAAGCTTGACGTTCTTGAGAGCGATGTAAAAAGCACGGCGTACGCAGCAGACGTGAAGCACTTTGCGGCGAAGATTCTCGAATCACAGCACTGAAGACTCTCACAGCGCTAAACTCGCAGGTGCACGACGTTCATCATTCCATTTCTGTCAGAGAGATTCATCCATCTCGTGACTGACCTACCCCAAGCAGAGTCTCGTGGAATGTCTTTGAACAAGGGAAACTGATCCAAAACCTTGATGCGATTATCCCATTTTGTTATCGTGCGTGCATCCTTCATGGCCCATTTGGTGCGGTGTGAAACTGAACTTGTGAAAAAAAGAAGAGACTCGCAAGCGATTACGGGCGCTTCCTTCAAAAATTTGAGAAAACTTCTTAAATGCACAAGTCTTAGAAGCAAATCCAGCACAGCTGGTCAGCAAAGCAGGTGATTAAGATGAAATTCAACTTAGATGTCGTTGAGATTGTGTCGCACATCGATGAACTATCGAGATTCCACAGTACGATTGTGGCAGCGGGATTAGCCGATACCCTTAAAAATGCCCAAGCGATTACGCTTTTTGCTCCTGAGAACGAAGCATTCGATAAGCTTCAAGGAAGCACGATAATGAGTGCGCTCGAAGACGCTGAGAAAGCGAAGAACATCTTGACCTATCACGTCGTTCCAGAGAAGCTTGTGGCCTCGAACTTGCGCAAAGAAAAAAGCGTTACCACCATGCAAGGCGCAACGCTCAAGATTGAGGAGCACCGCTGGTTGCGCCACGGCATGAAGGTCAATGACGCGGTGGTAAAAGAGGCCGATATTGAAGGCACCAACGGTGTCATCCACATTATTGATACTGTCTTAGTGCCGTAGTATCGTGGATTTACTCTCTCCTGCCGAACGAGGTTCATTGACCGAGCTGGCGATGATCCAGAGGTAGCGTAAGAAACGAGCTTAGATCGTTAAACGCACATCCGCCCAGTACTTCATGTAGACGTCGTACACTGAATCAGGCAGTGGGTGGCGATAGTGTTTCCATTCAACACCTGAGACTCCATGCGTCATGACATACGCTCGATTTGACTGATCCCACTGAATAACGTCGCCATGCTGCTCAGCGAATTTGCGAAGGTCACCGCAGACGAAGTGCCCGCCATACACTAAAGGAATTTTTTTCTTCCTCGCCCATTTGTCGAAGTATTCATGTGCAAATATGCGGGTGTCGTCTTTTCGATTTCTGCCGTCTAGAAGCGGTATCACCGCGTCAACAACGCAGGGGTGTAATGGCACATAGTGCTGCATCCTGATTTTATCCTGTTGCGGCAGCACGTCAAGCACCGAAGGGTCGCGCCGTAGAGCGGCCCGAAACTGCCCGACGGTCAGTTTGCGGATGGTGGCGAGAGGGCGTTGCCCTGTGTATGCGCCGAACAACACAAGGGCCTTGTAGTTTTGGCGCTGTCGCGCCGTAAACTCGGCGTTCTTATTAGCTTCATCTATCGCAGAGAGCACATTTTTGATATCCTCTGTCGTCACGATGCGTTGTGTTATCTGTTTGCTTTCCTTGACCGCTCTTGGCATCTCTAAAAAAAGGTTAAACTCCTTATATCGCGTGTCGAGCCGCATCTTTGTCAGATAATGTAGGAACGCTTTGGCGAAGTTGAGCATCTTCCGTCTCGAGTAGATGCCTGTGTATTTGGTGAGAACGTATTCACGGAACGCCTCTATTCGGGCTTTGTTAATCACACCCTTAGTGACATTCCAGAACGTCACGGAACACTTGTTAATCCACGGAATAGTCGCCGCAGTCACGCCTATACATCGAAACGCGGTGTAATCAGTGATTTCTTCCTCCCCGTACTCAAGTTCGAGTGACATCAGTGATTGCCGGGGTGGTTCGCGGTGAATCTTCGGTTTCGGCTCTTCTGTGCCCGCGTAAATAAGCTCATTTTGAGCTTTATTCAACGAAATATTTGAAAAATGAGTCTCCACAGGGCCATGGGATAACCATGCTACCCCACCTCGGCACAGCCTCGAAAGGCGTATAGTCCCGTGCGGATTCGAACCGCAGTCGCGGGCTTTCTTCTATCAGTGGCCAATGTACCACGACCACGTGAATCCAAAGGCCCGCATGATTGACCACTACACCACGGGACTCTCGAGCTAGAGTAAGATTTATACATACTTAACGTTTTGGTCACTTTACAGCTCACGAGAGCGCATTCGTCTACATCGAGCGCTTCAATTCAAAAACAACTCGCTAACGCGGACGCTACGAAGCCACGCGCTACGAGACTTCTCCAAAAAAGCTCAATCTGTCGATTTGCAAGGGCGCCAAGCGCCAACTCACGTGTTCGCCTAGGGCAAAAAAATGGGGCTGGAGAGATTTGAACTCTCGATCGACGGGTCTCTCCGATCAGTGCTCCAACGGGACATCACCTGACTCAAGCGTCCCCGAGTCATCAGTTGACCCGTTGCTCATCATATCGAGAACCTTTACCGCTGGAGCCCGTCGCCATTCCTGACTAGGCCACAGCCCCGCAATACGCGGGCCGGGAGGGAGTTGAACCCTCGACCTTTGGGTATCTCTGGTCAACAGGTCACAACAAACATACCGTAAGAGCCCAACGCTCTGCCTGACTAAGCTACCGGCCCATATTTGGCATATGCTCTTATACCCCTTCCACATATATAACTTACCCAAATTGAATTTGGGGGTAAACCCAGCAAGCTCAAAAAGCAGGTGGTGGCTTATTTCGGCTTATAATTCAACAAGCTTGGAGCAAGGCATACCTCTCAAAAATGACGAACGGATAACGTACGCTGTACTCGGCTCAGGCAGCGTCGGCTTTCTCGTCGCCAAGGAACTCGCACAACGCGGCAGGATGTTTACCATCATCGACAAGAACGCGAAACGGGTCGAGACCCTGCGTGACCAGAATTTTGACGCGCACGTCGGTGACATCACAAAGGAGGAGGTCATCACCGAGCTGCTGACGCCTGATCTCGAGATCGTTATGATTCTCAGCTCTGACGTCGACGCGAACACCAAGGCGCTGAGCGTGATCAAGGAGCGGAAGCCAGACGTTTTTGTGATCGTCCGAGCGGCCGATCCGCTCAGCAAAGATAAGCTCGAAGAGGCGGGGGCCGACGCGGTCGTGTATCCATCGGCGCTTATAGCGAGCGCCACGTTGCACGATCTCCAGAAGGCAGAATCGCAGCGGTCTGCGAATCGACTTCACGAAATCCTCAAAAGCATAAAGAAACTCGGCATACTGGTCCACGATAACCCCGATCCCGACTCGATCGCAAGCGCACTCGCACTCGGGCAGATCGCCGCGAGCGTCGACACGGAAGCCGCGATAATCTACCACGGAGAGATCAGCAGACAGGAAAACAGAGCCTTTGTAAACCTACTCAACATCGACTTGATCCACGTCGACGAGGTTGATCCGAACGAGTACGACATGCTCGCCTTGGTCGATACGGGGACGCCAGGGGCGAATAACCCGCTGACAAGCTTGGACAAAGTCGGAATCATCATCGACCATCACGGAGTTCCCGAACAACGCGTCCTGTACACCGATATCAGGGACGTGGGATCAACGGCGACGATATTGACGAACTATCTCGACGAGCTCGACATTGACATCGACAAGCGGCTCGCGACGGCTTTGCTTTACGGCATACGCATCGACACCCAGGACTTCAAAAAGCACGTGACCCCGGCAGATCTCGCTGCCGCAATGAAGCTCATGCAGCTCTCCGACAGAGAGATTCTCAACCAGATTGAATCGCCGACAATGTCAATGGAGACGCTTGACATAATCGGCGAGGCCATTCACAACAAGCACATCAGCGGAAGCTACCTTGTCTCGTGCGTCGGGTTTATGCACAACGTAGATGCGCTCGCGCAGGCGGCCGACTACGTGCTCAACCTCGAGGGGGTAACGGCCGTCGCCATCTTCGGGCTCAACGAAGAAAAGATTCACATATCCGCGCGGAGCAAGGACATCCGCGTCAACATCGGCACCGTCATGAGCCAAGCATTCGGCGACATCGGCTCAGCAGGCGGCCATTCAAACGCCGCTGCTGCTCAGATTCCCCTCGGCGTTTTCACCGGCGTCAGGGACCGAAAAACGCTCCTCAGCCTCGTCGAAGAGGTCGTGACGCGCAGGTTCTATACAGAAATTGGCGTGGAGCGGGACGAATAACCGTCGTACCGCTCGTTACGGGTCGTGTGCCATAACGGCGTGCGCGATATCCGCGTCTCACCACAGATTTGCACCGCGCTGAATTTGCGGGATTATTGTCTATTTTGCGACGCTCGCGACTTCCGCCGGCAAGGGGCGCAGTTTCTCAGTTTTGACGAACGCTACCAGATCATCGATGGTGGGGTGGACCCCGCGTCTGCTTGATACGTAGTAGCCTGCCACCGCGTTCGCGAGGCACAGGCGCAGTGCGGGGGCCAGACCGAGCAGCTCACCAAAGATGTTGCCTGCGTTCCAGGCATCACCGGCGCCGGTGGATCGGTGCAGCTCCACGTCATATGCGGGGAACAACGTCACGATATCGTCGATCGACGCCGCATACCAGGGCGTGTGATAATCAACGCGTGAGACAACTCGGCGCTTGAATGCTATCGCGCGCTCAAGGGCGGCCTCGCCGGTGTGCTTCTCGAGCTCATTTTGGTTGAGGCTTAGCATATCAAGGTTAGTGCTCGCGATCACGCTTTCATAGAGTTCGGCAAGGTCGTGGACGCGGGGGCTCGGGTCTGCCGAGTCAAAGTACGTCTTCACGTTGTATTGCTTCGCGTAGGCGAACGTCTTCACGGCAAGATCGGTGCCGCCCACGACGTTGGTCCCCCAATCGTGCACGGTCACGAGCTGGCTGTTTTCGATGAGTTCGAGATCGGTATCGCGCAGGCTGTCGAAGGCAAAGTCATAGTTCGAGCCGACGTCGTTGAGCATGACGTTGATCCGTTGCTCGCCAATCTCGAGAGCGAGGGTCTGTCCCAACCTGCCGTCGGTCTTCACGTGGGCGACGTCAACGCCGCTATTTTCGGCGAAGAACTTCAAAATATGATATCCAAGCTCGCTCGTCCGGCCGATGAGATGGGAGCTTAGCCCGAGTCGCGACAGCGCGATTGCGGTATTTGCCGCACCGCCGCCCGACAGCACGTTCTGGACGAAGCCGGGAAGGCTGCCGCCGCCGCCGACGTACTTCGCCTGCAGCGCACTGCAAAACGAGCTTAGATCGTCGACTTGCACGAAGTGATCCAAGTAGAAGCTGGGCGTGCATACGACGTGCAGCCTCCGCGTCTCTCGCGGATCGAGCGCTGCTAAGATTTGTGACAATTCGCGCTTGACGTCCTCACAACGCTCTTTCAAGGCCAGCCTCCGCACTAAACTCTAAAAGGGAATGTTATTTATACGTTTCTTACCGTACGTATGCACGCGCCGGCAGCAAAACGCTAGACGGAGAGACTATGCCCATACGGAGTTCCTATGAACTGACGAGGCTTTTTTTGTCACTTTCGGACGTGAGCCGGCTCGACATCTTGAACCAGCTGGACGAACGGACGTCAGTGATCGACATTTGCCGGCGGTTTGGCTTGCTCGTGCACGAAGCGGTGCGACACCTTCGCCGCTTGGAGGATGTGGGACTCGTCTCTCAGCTCCCCAACGGGGACTACGTCATATCTGAATACGGAAAGGTTCTGGTAACCTTCATTGAAGGGATAAGCGACGTTCACGACCTATTAGAGTATTGGGAGCGCCACAGTGCGGCTGAGCTTCCCGCACACCTTAAGCGTTTGCCGGCAGACCTCGGGGAGTCGCTGCTCCAGGATAGTGAGCTGCTTAACGCGGCTGCCGTCGAGATCGTGCGTGAAGCGAAGCGGTTTCTGTGGGTCTTGAATTACGCCGTGGACCAGACTGGACTCATCGCGTCAGAAGTCAAAGTGCTTCTGAAGAACACAGCCGGAACAGAAAGCCCCGATGTCCGGTACGTCGATAGAGTCAGCACGATACTCCTCGTCAACGAGCTTCGCGGCCTCATTTTTTTCCCGCGAGTGGCCGAAGAGGGCTACGACCAAGATATGTCGTGCGGGTTTCTCGTCCCCGCAGCTGACGTGACCTACCGACTGCTCGTGGAACTGTTCGATTTTTTGTGGAGCTGCAAATCGTCACGCGCCGTCGACTGAGTTAGTGTATTAAACGTTAACAACACAAGGTCCTAGAGGGAAAAATGACAAAAGATCCCGTTTGCAACATGGACGTCAATGAAACGACGGCGAAGTACGTCAGCGAATACAAGGGCAAGAAGTACTTTTTTTGCGCTCCTGGCTGCAAAGCGATGTTTGACAGAGATCCGGAGAAATTCGCTTAAACCCGGATCGCGCCAAACTATCGAAGTGCCAGTCGCGCACTTTTCTCTTTTTTGGGCTCCCGCCGATGAGCTCACGGCTCAGCGCACGTTTCTAAATAAGATCGAACCGACAACCGTCATCAGTACAAAGAATCCGACGACGACCGCAAGATCAGTCGTCAGGGCGTACGAGTGCAGTCCGGTGACGGCGTAACGCATCGCGTCAACCCCATACGTAAGCGGATTGATGTCCACAAGCGCCTTCATCCAGTTCGGAAGCGACGTGACCGGGAAGAATGCGCCGCTCAGGAAAAAGATGGGCAGCACGAGGAGGTTAGCGACGACTTGAAAGCCCTCGATATTCTCGAGCCGAGAGGCGATGCTAATCCCCAGCCCGACAAAACCCATGCCGAGAAAGAATATGCACACGACTATGAGCACCACGGCGCCGGCAAGGCCGAGCGTGCTCGATATTTTCACCCCGATCAACGTGGAAAGGGCGAGTATCAGCAGGGCCTGTATTGACGCTTGCGTCGTTCCCCCGAGGGCTTTTCCGATGACGATAGACGTCCGCGAAACGGGGGCGACGAGAATTTCTTTGAGAAAACCGAATTCTTTGTCGAACATCACGCTCATGCCGGAGAATATCGCGGTGAAGAGCACAATCATGCCGAGGATCCCAGGCGCGAGGAAGTTTATGTAATTCGTGGTGCCGGTCGACCCGCCGAACGACAAAGAGGAGCTAAATCCGGTCCCGAATATGATGAGCCACAGCAGGGGAGTAATAAGCGAGGTAATGACCCGCGACCGAGCTCTGACGTACCGGGTCATCTCTCTCAGCCAAATCGAATAGATGTCACCCAAAAAAGCCATTCGTCCGGGCATCGCTAGCGTCTCCCCGGTCCATGGAAACCAGCGAACCCGCTCGCGGCCTCCTGAGCCCGAATCTCCCGTCCCGTGTACTTGATGAAGATGTCCTCAAGCGTGGGCTCGTGAAGCGCAATCGAGGGCA
>OCZT010003804.1_pt1 | contig 15385 bp, 22 predicted proteins | sample 1539031 | NCBI WGS metagenome assembly OCZT01 (sample SAMEA3539308, study PRJEB22396) | soil metagenome | biome: tundra; feature: field; material: soil | place: USA | collected 2010-05 | depth 0.15 m | reverse complement strand
TGGGGACACGGTCTACTACTTCCGGGTGGATGCGACCAACGCGGGGGGTGCTAGCTACGGCAGCGACCAGACGCTCACGACGCTCCCCAACCCGCCGACGGTCGCGACCGGTGCGGCATCAGCGCTCGCGCTGACCTCAGCTACGTTGAACGCGACGGTAAACCCCAACGGCGGAACGGTAGAAGACTGCCATTTCGACTACGGCACCACAACGTCATATGGGGCCAGCGTCCCTTGCACGACGCTGCCCGGATCGGGCACCAGCGCCGTGGCGGTGTCCGCGCCGGTGAACGGCCTAATCGCGGGCACCACCTACTACTTCCGGATCGTCGCGAGCAACGCGGGCGGCACCAACTACGGTGCGGACCAGGCACTCACACCGGTTCCCGACGCGGGGCTCGCGAGCAGCTCCCTGGCGGCCAGCCTATCGGGCACGGTCAACGTCAACGTGACCTGCCAGGCCGGAGGGAGAAGCTGCACTGGCACGGTGACGCTACAGACGCTCACGGCCGTTAGCGCCAGCGCAGCCCGTCACAAGTCCAAGAAGCCCAAGGCCGCGATCCTGACCCTCGCCGCCGGCTCATTCAAAGTCACCGGCGGACACGCAACGACAGTAAAGCTCCACCTATTCGCCAAGGCACGCACGCTGCTCGCCCGCACCCATGTGCTGCACGCACGCGCGACCATCGTCGCCCGCGACCCCGCGGCGACACGCACCACACAGACCACCGTCACGATCCGCGCAGCCAAGGCTACACACGGCCACAAGAGCTGAGCAGTACCGCGCCTCCGACCGGTAGTCGCAGTTCTAGGACGCCCATTCTCGCGAAGACTCGACCTCGTCGACAAATGGACGGCTGACAGCCGTTGCCGCTTTGCCCCCAAGAGCGAGAGCGTCGGACTTAGCGCCGCGCGCTCTCGCGTAGGACGAGCTGCGGTCGCCTCGGGGTCCGCTCGGCAGACTCCCGCTTTGCCGGCGAAAGTGGGCGCGTCCTGGCTCGTAGCCGTGCTGTCGAAAGTCGTCCGACTCGGGCGCGTCGGACTCGAACTCGCACGCGCCCGTTGCCCCCACAGAGCGCAAGTCCAGTTTGTGAGCCGGAGAGGCGGGAGCTGACGCGAGCATCGGGCACTCAGTCCTCTTGCGACAGGTGGGAGCTCAGGAAGGATGCGACTCGCGTGAGGGCAGCATCTCCCTCGTCCAGCACTGCGGCGAATGCCTGGAAGACATGCGGCACCCCGGGCGTTACATCGAGGGTCACCGCCACGTCTGCGGCGGCCGCGCTCGCCGCGAGGCGCGTTGCGTCGTCGAGCAGAATTTCGTGCGAGCCGGCCTGGATCAGTAGCGGTGGCAAGCCCGTCAGGTCAGCGAACAGCGGGCTGATCAGGCTGTCCTCCGCGTCGCCACCGGCGACGTAGAGCGAGGCCCAGCGCCGCACACCCTCCGGCGTGAACGATGGGTCAACTGCGGTCTTCCCGGTGATGCTCGCGCCGCTCAGCGTGAGGTCGACGTACGGCGAGAAAACGACCGCCGCAGACGGCTGCGGTAGCCCGGCGCTTTTCAGCGCCACGAGCGTCGCGATGACCAACCCCGCGCCGGCTGACTCCCCGGCGAACGCGATCCGCGAGGCCGGCACACCGCTATCCAGAAGCGCGCGATACGCGGCCAGTGCGTCCTCGAGCGCGGCGGGGTGGGGGTGCTCCGGCGCGAGCCGATAGTCGACCGAGACAACACGGGTACGCGCACGACGAGCGACACTCGAGGCGAGCGCCGCAGACGTGGCGGCGGAGCCCACGATGTAGAACCCGCCGTGGAACCAGAGGATCACGTCTGCCGACTCGACACCGTCGACCTCGATTGCGAGTGTCGTGACGTCGCCGAGTTTGCCGGGCGTAGTGACAACGTCGTCGGGAAGCGGTCGTGCCGTCAGCATCCGCTCATAGGTCGAGCGCTGCTCCTGCGGATCGCCGCCGACGTCAAGCGGTCCGTTGCGCATGAGCTGATCGAGGGTGTCGCGCTGCTCTTGACTCATAGTCGTTCTCCTACGGGGCCGCCAGGGCCACCGGATTGTCTTGTCGCGCCAATTGGCCGCCGACCCACGGTGCCCGCCCAAAAGCTATGCGTCAATGCGATATTTGCTATACCGAGTATGCGCATGGTGGATATCCAGGGGGTTGACCTGAATCTGCTCGGACCACTCGCCGCGCTGTTGAACGAGCGGCACGTCTCGCGCGCGGCCGAGCGCGTCAGCATGAGCCAGCCCGCGATGAGCCGCGCACTACGCCAACTACGCGACACGCTCGGCGACCAACTCCTGGTGCGCAGCCAAGGCGGATACCAACTAACCCCGCGAGCCGAGCGCATCCAACGACAACTGCCAGTCATCCTGCCCAGCCTCGAGTCGCTGTTCTCCGACGAGACCTTCGACGCCCGCACCGCAGCCCAGGCCTTCCGGCTAGCCGGAACCGATTACACCATCGCCGTGCTCGGGCCAGCAATCTTCCAACGAGTCTTCCAGCAGTCACCGAACTCGACACTGCAATTCGAGGCGTGGCACCACGCCGTCTTCCACGACATCGAACGCGGCGTGATCGACCTCGTCTTCCACGGCGGCGCCGCACCACCGCCGCTACGCTCAGAACATCTCTTCGAGGACCACTTCGTCTGCCTGCTGTCTAGCGAGCACACGCTCGCCACGCGCCCGCAGATCACACTCGAGGAGTACCTGGCCTGCTTACACGTCGTCGTCAACATCGCCGACGGCCAGCAGGGCGCAATTGACCAGCGCCTCCAAGCGCGCGGCACACCCCGACGAGCCAGCCTCACCGTGCCCTTCCACGCCGCCGCGGCAGCCGCGGTCCCCGGAACCATGCTCGTCGCCACGCTCCCCTGGCGCCTCGCAACCAACGCCGCACGCGACAACACCACGCGCGTGATCCGCGCCCCAACCGAATTCGAGACCATGAGCTACTCGATGGCCTGGCACCCGCGCCTCGACAACGACCCCGCCCAACAATGGTTCCGCGACACAATCCGCACCTCGACACCCGCGCCATAGGTGCCGACACAGGCCCAGTTGCACCCCCACTCTGCGCTGGAGGCTTCCGCCTCGCGCGCGCCCAACAAACGCGCCGACAACGACAAGTTGGTCGCCCGGTCCGGACGAGGTTCAGCACTGGGGCCGAGAGGCGCCGAGAACGGACGCGTTCGGATCGACATAGGGTGATCGTGTTCCCACGGTGGTCTCGGCGACGCGATATGGGACTCCCGGTTTCGTGGGTAAGCACGAGCCAATCAGCGACCCCCCGAAACGCCTGCTAGTCGTCCAAAGGAGGCGCCTGATGAGCGCCGGGCGAGACGACTCCTTTCACGCGCAGGGAGTCGTTCGACTGGGCAATGCGGGCGTTGTTGCTTTCGTTCCAACTGGCCGGTGCGGGCAGCGGTACTGGCAAGCCCGGAAGCGGCAAGCTGAGACGAGCAGGCCCAGAAACCGCACGTGGGGATTACTCGCGGACGCGGAACCGGAGGATGGTGACGGTGCCCGACCGCGTGGTGCTGACCGGTTCCAGGTCGATCCGGGGGAGGCCCGGGGGCGAGAAGCGGATGCCGTCGCCGAGCAGCACCGGCAGTACGTACACCAGGATCTCGTCGACAAGGCCCCGCTGCAGGCACTGGGCGGCCACGTCGGCGCCGAGGATCTCCAAGCTCTTGCCGCCCGCGGCGCTGCGCGCCGTGGCGACCGCTTCCCCGATGTCACCGGTGAGGTACGTGATGTCCGGATCCGGTGGCTCCGGTGGCCGATGGGTGAGGACGAACACGGGTCCGGAAAAGGGGTAGTCGACGCTGCCCGGCTTCTCGGCCTCCATCCTGTCGCCGACGTCGGCGGTCCGCCGGCCGACGAGCATGGCGCCGGTGGCCGCCGCGATCTCGTGGAACTCGTCCGGCCCGACGAAGTCGGTGAGCTGGCGACCACCGCCCCAGTCCATCACATGGCCGGGACCGGCGATGAAGCCGTCAAGCGACATACACCTGTTCACGACCACCTTGCCGTTTCCGGTGCTCATATCGCTCATCCTGTTCCTCACCGCGACAGCTTACGCGGACGCACACGACAGGAGGCAGCGGGCTACCGCTTTCTCGCCAAGCCAGGACCGACCGCTCTGCTTCTGCTCTTGAGCAAGCGCAGCACTCTCGACCGACACGCAGCGCGCGGCTCCTTCGCGCGAGGAGCGATCGCCACGTTCCGCGAGCTCCAGGGTGTCGCTTTCCGCTAAGAGCAGCACAGACAGCGCGCAACAGCACGCGCAGTAGACGCTGGGTCTTCTTCCCGACATGGCCGCCTTGCAGGCTGTGATGCAGTCCCAAGCTGGTGCCGACGCGATGGCCTACGACGGCGTTCGGGCCGACCCCCTCGTCCTGCTCGTCGAGGCGTAGCTAGTCGGAGGGCACCAGCGCCGGGCCTACGGACCCTGCCGGGCCTGAGCGTACCGAGCACGTTTGTCAATTTTCCGGAGCTGCGGATCCGGCGGTGAGGCGGAGCTGCGGATCCCGCGTGGTTTGGCATCGTGCCTGAACTCGGTCTCTCGCCGCCTGATAGCTTCAGACCACAAGCAGCCGAACAAAGGGGAGCCATGAGTGAGCAGAGCATCGAGTTCGTCAAGGGTGTCTACGGGGCGTTCGCGCGAGGCGATGTGCCCGCCGTGCTCGGCGCATTCGCTGACGACATCGAATGGTACGAGGCTGAGGGCATGCCATACGGGGGTCTGCACCACGGCGGCGAGGCCGTCGCGCAGAAGGTTTTTGGCCCGATCGCTGAGGACGTCGAAGGCTTCGCGATCGTACCCGAGGAGTTCATGGGATCCGGTGAAACCGTCGCCGCGGTCGTCCGCTATACGGGGACCGGTAAAGCGACTGGGAAGGCCCTGGACCTGCCCGTCGTCCACATCTGGGATATCCGTGACGGCAAGCTTGCGCGCTTCCGGCAGTTCATCGACACGGTGAAGTTCGCCGAGGTCGTCCCCGTTCCGGCCGCCGTCTGACGGCCACGTAGCGCCCCGGCCCGACGCCGCCTCACCTTGCACGAGGGGGCGGCGGGTTGCGGCGTGCGCCGCTCGGTCCCTGCCAGCCCGGGCGTAGCACGCCTCCAGACTTGCGCTTTGGTGCAAGAGGAGGCGTGTGGGGTGCATAAACTCGATCCTGCACGCTGGCACGGGCGTTTTGGGCGCTCGAGGCCGTAGTGTCGCTGGCTCGGTCGATCAGGGGAGGGGCTGGTGCTGGCGTCGTTGCTGTACGTGCTGTTGGGGCGTTTGATGGCGCTCGTGTTGCTGTGTTTTCGCTCGTCTGAGTTCAAGGAGCTGGAGATCATCGTCCTGCGCCACGAGGTCGCGGTCCTGCGCCGACAGGTTGCCCGCCCGGCATTGCGGCCCGCGGACCGCGCGTTCTTGGCGGCGGCGAGCAGGCTGCTCCCGCGTGGGCGCTGGCGTTTGTTCTTCGTGACCCCGGGAACGCTGCTGGCGTGGCACCGCCGGCTCGTGGCTCGCCGCTGGACCTATCCGGGACGGCGTCCCGGGCGCCCGAGGGTCACCTGTGAGGTTCGCGAGTTGATCGCGCGGCTCGCTCGCGAGAACCCGCGATGGGGATACCGGCGGACCACCGGTGAGCTGATCGGGCTCGGCGTCCAGGTCTCCCAGACGAGCGTCCGCAACATCCCTATGGGAGCAGGGATCGGGCCGGCCGGCCAGCGCGGCGGGATCTTCTGGCGCGAGTTCATCCGCGGGCAAGCTCAGAGCGTGGATCGCGTGCGACTTCTTCACGGTCGACACGATCACCCTGCGGCGGATCTACGTGCTGTTTTTCATCGAGCTCTCGACCAGGCGGGTGGACCTCGCCGGTATGACCGAGCATCCGGACGGCGCATGGACGGCGCAGCAAGCCAGGAACTTCGTGTTCTCGCTCCCGGAGCGCGACGGGCGCCTGGAGTTCCTGATCCGTGACAACGACGGGAAGTTCACGCGCGCGTTCGACACGGTGTTCAGCACCGACGCAATCCGGGTGATCCGTACGCCGGTCCGAGCACCGAAGGCCAACGCGACCTGCGAGCGGTTCGTCGGCACCATCCGACGGGAGTGTCTTGACTGGCTGCTGATCGTAAACCGCCGGCACCTACAGCACGTTCTGCGGGAGTTCGTCGGGCACCACAACACCCATAGGCCGCACCGTGCGCTCGGGCTCGCCCCTCCCGAACCCCGGCACCCGCCGCCAACAACGGCAAGCCCGTCAGCGACTGCGATCCGCATGCACGACCGGCTCGGCGGCCTCATCCACGAGTACGCGATCGCCGCGTAAGACCACGCCCGATCGAATCAATGCACCCCACACGCCGAAACATCCCGACTGCTCTGCCTGTGCCACGGCCCGCCCTCGCCGGTGGTCGCCGCTCCAAGGGCTAGCTTGACGCGCGCGGGTTCGACGTTCTCGGCGTACAGGTCGCCGGCGGGCCACTGGCACCGGCGATACGCAGTCCGATCCAAGCCCCGATGAGACCGGTCACGAGCACGGCTACGCCTGCTGCTCCGAGAAAGCACCGGCCAGTGAGGGCGTGATCCATCACCCAGGCATCGGCAGAAAAGTCAAACTTCTTGGCTCCTGGTTGTAGACGACCCGCTAGCGCCCTACGCGAGATCCGAGCGTCCGCGTCGGATGGTGGGATTCAAGTTGTCCATTCGGCTGGTCGATAGACCTTGGAGACTTGAATGGCACACCCCGGCAGGAGCGTTGAGGGGGGCAAGACACCGATGTCAGGAGCAGACCGTGAGAACGGAGCGGAACGCGAGAAGGCAGCGGCGTATCGCTCAGGCCCTTGCACAGAGGGCTGGACGTAGGGCTGATTGCGGTCGGCTCGCCATCGCAGTGTCGGCCGGCGCGCTACTGGCTCTCGCCATCTCACCAGCGCTGTCCCTTGCAGCGCTGAATGCCTCACAAGCCCGGATCAAGTATGTCAGCGGGCGTCTTAGCGCCCCCGGCTACACGATTGTCGTCCTCGGCTACAACGGTAAAGTCGTCCTCAGTGACAAGAGTTCATTCCGGATCGCGGCACCGGACTCGAAGGTTACCTTGCAGCTCGTGAACAGCCACGGCCTGTACGCGGGGCCCGTCGTCTTCGGCGGGAGCGCAACGAAGGTCATCACCGGAATCAGGGCGGGCACGAACGTGGGCACAATCGTCGTCGTGCCCACGAGGGGCTACGCGCACCCGGCGCGAAGGCTCGCGGCCAAGAACCTAGACAGGTCGCGCTGGGCTTACGCCAAGCATGGCGTTCCGATCGGTAACGGGCGCAACCTCGGACTGGTAGTGTCCAAGACTAAGGGCAGTGCCGCAGGCGCGGGGCAGGACCCGGCGCACATCGGCATACCAAACGAGTTCAACGTCGCGGTCCCCGGCACCCTGGTTTTGAAGTCCTTAGTCCCAGCCGTAAAGGCGAAAGGTGCCTCGACAGAGGCGAGGACTGCCTCTGTATGCCCGCCACCGCCGCAGGCTCTACCGCCCGGCTGTACACCCCCATCGGGCACACCTCCAGTTACTACGCCGCCAGGCGCTCCAGCCCCGTTAGTCGATCAGACCGCCATCTCGCCCTGGGCGTCACAGATGTTACTAGCGATGGATGAAACACTCAACGTTGATGCCGCTGGTACCACCCCCGCCGAGATCGACTCGCTGTTACCGTCGAAGCTCGACCTCTTATTGACCAACGTCCCATCAGGTAACCGCGTTGAGCTGAACTGCAACGGATTGAGTTTCTGCTCACAGGGCGGTACCGGACAGGCACAAATGGAGGGGTTGCCCGAGACAGGACCGCCACAGCTTTCGGCTTGGGGTTACTACCAAACCGTTCCCTTTCCCTCCGGCTCGCTTGATACCGCCACTGGCTTCGGTGAGCTTATCGGACCCGCAGCTCCGAACGGACTCCTGGGCACGGACCCGAACGGCAAGGAGTTCAATCTCGACCCGAACGCGACCAGCGCGCAGATCGGCTCCGGGCACGTAGCCACCGAGGTCGTCACCAACAACGCCACGACGACCCAGGCCCCGGTAACGATCGGCTTCGTTTTCAATACTGTGCCGGCAATCGCCTCCTACTCGGACAGCGCCGGTAACTCTGGCACAATCACCTACCCCGACACGTCACTTCTCGGCACGGCAAAGAACCCGCTTAAGGTGGCGGCGGGACCGAACGGCGACGTGGTCGTGACCTTCACCGTCTTTCGACCCCAGAGACCAGGCATACCCGGAGCTGGCGAGCCAGCGTTCATGGATATTGGACACCTTGGATACACAATCGGCTTCGGGAACGGCGGCCCCCCGGGAGGGGGAGGCCTACACCTCGTCGACAACCTCGGGGGGAGCTGTTCCACCTCGTCCTACTCTAACCTGCCGCCAACGCTAACCCTTGGGTCGGGAGGAAACGGGTTCGGCCCAGTCCAGGGGACTAGCTGGCTAGTTGACGCGACGAGCGACCAACCGGCGAGCCCGGCAAACACGCTCAGCTTCACTGTCGACCTGACTAAGTGCATTACCGCAGCAGGCAACCCGCTGCTCCCTGTCGGGCAACCCGTTGGCTGGGCACTCGGTGCAGCAAGCCAGTCCTCTTCAGATCACGTTGGCCAAACGTTTTGGGTAGAGCGCACGAGCTAAGGACGCCGCTTTCGGCTGAGGGGCCTATCCCGGGAGGGTTTTGAGCCTGTCGGACGGCACGCTTGGAAATCGTCCATTCCGGGGGTCTCGCGAGGCTGCGCCTCTACGCCTGCCTCAATCCAAGAGCGAGCGTGTGAAGGCTCTGCGCGCCCCCGACCGCTAAGCGGACGGTACAGTGGGCGGCAGATACGGCGGAGACACGAATGACTATCAACGAACGCGACAGTGCGGCCGAGGAACGCGACAGTGCGGCCAACGAGCGCGAACGGACTGACGGCCTCTCGATCGGCGAGCACGAGCCGGCAGCGCGCGACCGCGAAGGGGCAGCCCGCGACAGAGGTCGGGGTTCGCGTGATCGTGAGGTGGCCGCAGAGGATCGGAAGCAGGCTGCCCGCGACCGCGCGGAGGCGGGCGTTGATGTCTTGACCGGAGTGCTTCGGCGTGGCCGTGGCCTAATCGATCTCCAGCGGGAGATCGACCGAGCCAGCCGCTCGGATGGGCGACTTGTTCTCGCGTTCGTCGACGTCGAAGGTGCTCGGCGGCGGTTTGACGAGGTGGCGCGAAATCTGACGGAGAGGAGCCCGAAGGCGTCCGTGAGTGTGGGTCTGGCGGTACTCGCGGACCCGGACACGCTCGACGAGCTCATCGCGCGTGCTGACGCCGCCCTCTATGCCGGACGCCGTGGCACGCGAGCAGGCTGATCCTCAGTGGCGACCGGCAAGTGGCTGAGCAGCTGGCCTCCTCGAAAGCCTCGCGCCCGGTGGGCCCGGCAGTGCCACTGCAGTCGACTTAACTCGCAGTCCGGCGGGCTTCTCCCTCCGAGCCTATGCGACCGTCCGCTGGCCGCGCGCCCACACGAGCGCTCCGGACGAGGATCGCGGACCCTTCGGGTGGCGCCGATCTCGAGATCCGGGGCCCGTTGTTGGTCTGTTCAGGTAGTCGCTCGGGGGCGTGTCAATTTCCGGCCGTTCAACACTGGGTCACGGGTCGTGCGAGTGGGTCGCCGCCGTGGCTGCGTGCGTGGCTTCGCCGATGAGGGGCAGCCAGGTGTGCCGATGCCGGAGCAGCGCGGTGAGCATTGCGGGTGCCATGGGCTGCACGAAGTGGAAGCCCTGGGCGATGTCACATCCGAGTGCCTGGAGGCGAGTGGCCTGGTCCAGCGTCTCGACACCCTCGGCGATCATCTGTTTGCCGAGCGCCTGGCCCATCTGGATGATGGCAGCGGCGAGGGCGTCGGCGTGCGGCATATCGATGATGTTCGTGATCAGCGACCGATCTATCTTGACGCTGTTGAAGTGTTGCGAGAATCGTGAAGCCGAGCACGCCTTCAGAGGTTACTCGGAACGACGCGCACCACTTCTATTCGCTGTCTTGGCGTGGAAGCAGTGGCACCTCATGACCTAGCGGCTCTGGGGTTCACAGGCCACGGCCACTAGCCTCACTTGCCCGCAGGGATCAGGGGCTTTACTGGCTGAACGTCTTCCTACGAGCCGCGTTGATCGGCCAGGCCCGTCGCTTCGCGGCGACCGCGAGCACGGTCGCGCACAGGATAAGGTCCCGGTGTGCTCCGAATGGTCGGGATGACGTTGCTGTTCTCTGTCTCCTGCATCGTCGTGTTCGGGTGCGGCAGCAGCCAGAAGACCGCGACGGTGGCTGCGGCGGGCACTGCGGCGGATAGCGCCGTGTCGGTTGCCAAGGCCCACGCGAGAGCGTATGCCCGCCAGGTCAACCTCACACAAACTGATGTGCCCGGTGCCGAAGTGATCGCAGACGAAGAAGAAAGCGGCCCACCGTCGCAGAGGGCATTGGAAGTTGCTCGATGTGCCGGGGCCATGCTGCCCGACCGGCGGATCGCGGACATCAGATCCTCGACGCTCCGGGTTGGCAACGTCGTGGACGAAGCTACGCGCGTGAAATCTTCGATCGAAGTGCAGCCGAGCGCTGCGATCGCGGGCCGCAATTACGCGGCGCTTCAAAGCGCCCGTGATCGGACCTGCATTGCGCGCGACTTGCCCCAGCTCGCCGAAGGCGCGGCACGGCCCACACAAATCGGGCCAACGACGGTGACGGTCCTTCCGCGCCTCTTGCCTGAGGGACTGAACGCGTTCGGCTTCCGCGTCGAGACGACCATCACTGGCGCTTCCCCGACGGGGAAGCAGAGGCGAGAGGTCCTGTACCTCGATGATTACGGGTTCGTCGTCGGGCGAGCCGAAGTCAGCCTGAATGACATCAGGGTTTCCCGACCTCCGCCGACCGCGCTCGAGCGACATCTGCTTACCCTGCTCTACAGCCGCGCACAGGTACACAAGCCCTAGTCGAGCGAACCTCGCGTGGGCGACCTCGGCGCCCTACCAGCGCGTCTCAGGCGGGCCGATGCCGCAGCCACCCCGCCCCGACCAAAGTGGGTTAGGTGGATCGGGTATGACTCGTGTATGGCCGACCTCGAGGAGACCACCGACGGCACGAACAGCCGGGCGGCGGGTAGTCTCCGCGAAACGGTCGCGCCGTGGGTCGTGGCGCTCGTCGCAAGCGGTGCCTTCGTCCTGTTCGTCGCGCTCAACAAAACCAAACCGGACCATCACACGAGCGGTGTCAGGATCGGGGCCGGAGTTCTGATTTGGCTCGGCCTCGCGGCGATCGTCCGCTTCATCATTCTCGCCGGGGATCAAGCCCGCACGCGCTAGGCGCTGCGCGAATCGTAACCGGCCAACATGCGACCGAACGCCCCGTCGGCGTTCTCCTCATGATCCAACTTCTTCCGCAGCCACCTGTGGTCGTCGTTGGTCAGACTCCACCAGATCGGGTCGAACTGGTGCGCGAACACGGCACGCTTTGCCGCGCGGATCGACTCCGGCCTATGCCTTGTCGACGGCACTCTCGACCTTGTCCTTCAGGTCGTCGGCTGCGTCCTGCGCCTTGTCGACGGCGTCGTCGATATGGCCCTTGACCTCGCCCTTGCGCTCCTGGTGTTCGCCCTCGCGCTTGAGGTCGCGATCACCCTTGAGCGCTCCGAGGGCCTGCTTCACGCGTCCGCTGATCTTGTCGGTCTGCTCGCCCATTTCGGTCTCCTTCGTTCGTCGGTGTCGTCAAGCGTCCCGACTGTCTGGGTTGGCGTCCTTCCCGACCAACGATACGCCCGCCACGCCCCTGAACACATTTGTAGCTTCCCATGACCCGGCTGCGGGTTTCCCGAGGCGAACAACACCGCTCCTTACGCCGGACACGCAGGAATGGGAGTGTCCACTCGATCCGCGACCCGACGACGCTACGCTGGCCCTTATGGGTGAGCAGCCACATCGCGCCAAGGGCGCCGTCGTTCGCTGGTGGTCGCCGAAGCATCCCAGTGAGCGAGGGGCGCGGGACCGTCGTGGACCGTTCGACCGGCTCGCTCAAGGAGCGTCGTACTTCTCGAGCTCGCCTTTCTTCTTCCTTGTCTGCGTCGGAATGGTGCTCGCGTGGCTTGGTGGCTACGTGTTCGGGGCCGGCAGTGGCTATGAGCAAGCCGCGGGCACCGCGCTCACGGCGACAACGCTGCTGCTGGTCGCGCTGCTCAAGAACGCTGAGCTGCGGGCCGAGGCCGCCGTGCAAAGCAAGCTCGATGCCCTGGCTACCGGAATGCTCGAGGCAATCCGTAACGAGGGTCACCAGGCCGATCCGATGCTTGAGCGGGCCATTGGCCTAGACGAGCAACTGTGATCGCTTCCAACGCTCGCAGCGCGACAGTCCGCCGTCGCGCTCCGGCCGCCGCGGTTCCCACCCCGCGTAGAGCGACCGCACCCTTCGGCGAACCTCGACGGTCAGCCTCCATCGGTTGCCCTCGCCTCCCTTGTCGTGCTCGCGGCCACTAGCGCAGCGTGACCATCTAGCGGACGTGATTGAAGATCCAGATGACGCCCCCAATGATGGCGACGATGACGAGGACGCCTACGAGGGAGATACTTGTTGCGAGGATCATGGTTGCTCCTTATCCGCGAATGATGTTGATGGTCGCCACGGGCCAGAGCGGCGAGGGCGGCTAAACCGGCCGGCGGCCGGCCCATGGCCACGCTTCTGCTTGGCCATGGCGGAGCAGGCGTCTCGCTGCCCTCAGCCGACGCGCTCGGAGATCGTCCGATGCGCAAGCGAAGTGCCGAGTCGGTGAGGACGCTCGCATCGCTCGGCGAGCAGGCGTGGACTGTAAAGGGCCGTTGGGCCGTTTATCGCTGACGGGCGGATCAAGACCCGATTACGGCGTGATTTCGGTCGCGCACGCCATGGTGAGACAGTCCCCACGGTCAGACGGTCCTGAAACCGGGTCGACTCCGCTCTTCCCGACCACTTGCCCGAAGGTAGAACCTTCCCGGCTCCTTCAGGGACCGGGAAGGCGCGGCTTGGAGACGCGGGCTGCGCGGGTCCGGCGCTTGATCGTGGCGCTGACTGCAATTCGAGGCTGATCAGATCCGCGTCGGGGTTCAGAACCCAAAGGCCGAGGACATGCCGGGAGTATCGCTTCCGCGCGACAGCTGGTGCAGCCTCAGCTTCGGTGATCGTGGCGCTGATGCGATCCCGCACTCGGCCGGTCACCACGCTCGCTACTGGGGCGTGTCGACGTACTGCTCGCGAACGGTCGGGTCGAGAACGTCCAGTAGGCGCTGCAGGTCCCGGCAGAGCGACTCGAAGTCGCTCCCGCCAAGCGCACCGGCCCAATCGACTTCGATCTCCGCGATCAGTCGCCGGCCCTCGCGAATCGCTTGCCACCCGCGCTCAGTGAGGCAGATGAGCTTCGCGCGTCCGTCGCTCGGGTCGGGCCTCCGCTTGAGGTAACCCAGTTGCTCGAGCCCATCGACGAGCTCGGCCATGGCCGACAGGGACAGCCCCGACGAACTTGCGAGATCGGTCAGCCTGGAGCCGCTCGCCTTGATCGACCCGAACACCTGCAGGTGGGCAGGTCGAATCCCCTCGACACCGGCGGACGCCTCTCCGCGAACGGCGAGCTCCGAGCGAAAGAGTCGAATCAGGTTCCCGAGCAGTTGGCCGACCGGCAGTCGCTCGGAGTGAGGGGTCTCGAACATCACGCAATCATGCTACGGTATCCGAAGCTTCGGAACCCGTTGTACTTTAGGAGGCGATCGGTGGCACACCTGGGTCAGCAAATCACGAACACGCGTACGGGGCAGCGAATGACCTTCCTCGAGCTGCAGCGGGACTCGCTGCGGATCGACAGCGTCAATCCCCCGACCGACGAGCGCGAGCCGTTGCACGTCCACCCCAAGCAGGAGAGCGGTGCGGAGCTCCTCTCGGGCTCGCTCGTCTTCGAAGTCAACGGCGTCCAGCGCAAACTCGCCCCGGGCGACTCGATCTCGATACCTCCAAACACCCCTCACCGGTTCTGGAACGACGGGCACGAGGACGCCCACTCGATCGGGTTCTTTCGGCCTGCGCTCGCGATCGCGGAGTTCTTCGAGACCCTCTTCGCACTCGCCAACGCGGGGAAGCTCGACGCGAAGGGGATGCCGCGCCCGCTGCAGCTCGCGGTCATGGTGCCGCGGTTCGGGGACGAGATTCGGACGGTCAGGCCGCCCTGGCCCGTCCTGCGGGCGGTGGCGATGGTCCTAAAGCCGCTTGCGCGAGCGCGCGGCTACAGGAGCACGATCGCGGCCTAGTCCCGCGCCCGAGTGATCGCCGCCGGCCGGCCGCTCCTCACCGCCGCACAACACGCACATGAAGTCCGCGACGACCTCACGCTCGAGCAAATCCTCGACATGATCATCGCCATCGCCACGATCCCCGCCGACCCCCGCTACCTCGAGCCCATCCTCCAAACCACACTCGACGGCCTTCGCCCGCCGAACGATGTGGAGCCCACGTAGGACAACCAGAGCCGCGAAGCGCTCACTGCACCTTTGTCGCCGCGACCACGGGCTCGATCGGCGGGAACCTGGTGCAGCCGCTCGAAGTCCAGGTGGTGCAGCCCAATGGCTTGGTGAGCCGGAACTCGATGATCTCGATCGTCCTCGCAACCAAGAAAGGGTTGCGCGTCGGCGACGTGGAGTGGGCCGCGAGCAGGTGCCTGGTGGCCTTCGTCGTGAAGCCAGGCTAGCCCCGCGCGGAGGTGCCCGCGCGGTCGCGCGCGGCGGCAGTGGCGGCTGCGGCGCTGAGCCGCACGCGGCCACGGCCGATCACCTCGACCTCGCCGCCCGGGAGGCATTCGGAGATCGCGAGCGCCTCGCGCGAGAGCGAGCGCTGCAGCAGCACGAACGCGGCCGCGCCCGTGACGGCGGGCACCCACAGCGCGATCGCGCGGTAGGCGAGCACGGCGGCGGTGGCGGCTCCGATGGGCACGCGGTAGAGCACGAGCATGCCCACGAGGCCGAGGTCCACGCCCCCGGTGCCACCCGGGATCGGGATCAGCCCGCCGAGCTCGCCGATCAGGTATCCGATCCAGATCACGGACATGGGCGGCGCGGTGCCGAAGGCGTGGAAGGTGCACACGAGGATCAGCACGTCGAAGACGAGGTAGCCGATCAGGCCGAGGATCAGCCAGGGGTTGTGGCGGCGCAGCAGCAGGAGCGCTTCCTCCACGCCCCCCGCGAGCGCGCCGAGCACGCGCGGCATGCGCGCCTCCGGGCCGCGTCGAGCCGCCACAACCCCTGGCTGATCCTCGGCCTGATAGGCTACCTCGACTTCGACGTGCTGAGATCGGAAGAGCACACGTCT
>OCZT010003803.1_pt1 | contig 15386 bp, 13 predicted proteins | sample 1539031 | NCBI WGS metagenome assembly OCZT01 (sample SAMEA3539308, study PRJEB22396) | soil metagenome | biome: tundra; feature: field; material: soil | place: USA | collected 2010-05 | depth 0.15 m | reverse complement strand
AGTCGCTGCTGTGCATCGAGCGCGCCGGCGCGTCCATCGTGCTGACCTACTTTGCCAAAGAGGCAGCAAGATTGTTGGGGTAGTTAGCACTCAGCACTCAGCCATTACAGTGTCATCCTGAGCCAAGCGAGGCATCAGCCAGCGAAGTCGAAGGGCCACTATAGAGGGTAGGTGACAACTCGTTTATGAGTTGGCACGGTGCGATGATTGCCTAAAATCCAAGCCCCGCAGGGGCGAAATAATACTAGCCCAGGGCGTAAGCCCTGGGTAAAGTGGGAAAAATTAAGGAGTCCCTTCAGGGACGGCACAGTTCACACACCCTCTTTAGCCCCGGGATTTCTCGATCCCCGGCGCTAAAGCGCGTAATCAAAGCCGGACTTTTCCCGGAGCGCTGAAGCGCTCCTTCCCCCGCATAAATGCGGGGGCTCCCAGCAAGGAGTACACTCCACCGGTTTTGCACAGAATCTTCCCGCAGCCCGATGGCTTCTAGCAGTCAGCACTCAGTCAGTAGAGTTCTCATCCTGAGTGTCATATGGGCTTGCGGCCCACCGACAGGAATGAAAATTCACCACGGAGGCACGGAGATCACGGAGAAAACTCTAACTCATCTCCTAAATCGTTTTGTATCAGGGCACGACTTTTAGTCGTGCCGAACAAAGCGGAGGAAAGGTCAGGGCTTTAGCCCCTGCAAAAACAGTTCCTTCAGGGCTGAAGCCCAAATCGTTGTTGACCCGTTGCGGCACGGCTAAACAGCTGCGGAAAAACTCTGTGGGAGGCGTTTGGTGGGAGCGTTTTGGTGGGAGCCCCCTGCTTTAGCAGGTGGGAGCTGGACTTTAGCCCAGCGGAAAAGGAGACGATTTTGAAATGGGCTTTAGCCGCGGGGTTTCTCGGTCCCGGCGCTAAAGCGCATGATCAAAGTCGAAGCTTTTCCCCCCGCATAAAATGCGGGGGCTCCCACCAAGAAAGCGTACTCCCTAGGTTTTGCACGGAGTTTTTCCGCAGCCTCTAAAGCCGTGCCCTTTCAAATCACATTCGCGCGCGGAGTTTTTCCGCAGCCTGTTTAGCCACTGAGGTGACGAAACCATTTCGGCGCTAAAGCGCGATCGGGAACGGACGGCAGTTATGCACGACTGAAAGGCGTACTTCACCCATCGCCTGTACACCAGATGTTAAACTGCAAATAGTCTGAGGTACACCGATGAAACTACTCAACATTGTTGTTGCAACACTATTATTTTTTCTGCTGGGAGCAACGGTTCCCGCGGTAGCGTGGGAGCAGCAGGAAGAAGCTAAGCCCGCGCCGCATCAAGAAGAAGCCAAGCCTGCGCCACATCCGGAGAAAGCCGCTCCCGCACCGCATCCGGCAGCAAAGCCGGAAGCGCATCCGCCGGCAGCACGGCCCGAGGGGCGCAAAGAGGAAGCCAAGCCGGCTCCTCAGCCGGCAGCGCGGCCCGCAACCCATCAACCCGAAGCGAAGCCTGCGCCGCATCAAGAGCCGGCCCGCCCGGCTCCGCCGGAGCAAGCTAAACCTGCACCGCACCCCGGGGAAGCCAAACCCACAGCACGCCAGGCTGAGCCGGCACACCAACCGCAGGGCGGGCATCCCCAGCCGACGCCGGAACAACGGCAGGTCCACCAGACGACCTGGCAATCGCATCGCGCGCAGCATTGGGAGTCGGAGCATCGCACCTGGCAGCAGCGCGGCGGCTATCATGGCGAACGCATTCCGCAAGAACGTTACGGGCAGTACTTTGGGCCGAGCCACTTCTTCGCCGTCTACACGGTGCCGGTCGTGGTGTACGGCGGGTATCCGCGTTTTCAGTACAGCGGCTTTTGGTTCAGCGTGGTTGATCCATGGCCCGAATACTGGGCAGCGGATTGGTATGACACCGACGATGTATACATTGTCTATACCGACGATGGGTACTATCTGGTCAACCGGCGCTATCCAGGAGTCATGCTCGCGGTGGATGTAACCATGTAGCGGCATAGGCGGTCGGTCCGCCGCCATGAGAAATGCAGAATGTTCTTAGCGCCGTGAGATGGTTGCAGCCTGGATCGGCCACCACTGCCGATCCAGGCTGTGGTGTCTTATTAGCTCAACGGCCAGAGCGGATCCACAATAAATGTATCCGGTTTGTACGGTAGAGAGGCGCTTCAGCGCCGCGTTTGCCGCGGCCAAACGTCCTGCTTAAGCCGCTGAGGTCGACGACCTCAGCGGCTTAAGCAATTTTTTCTTCCGCCCTATTACGCGGGCCTGAAGGCCCGCACTACCCGTACGGGCGAATACACTAATCCATGAACCGCTGTAGTTCGCGTTTCGACACTACTCGACATCGGAGACTTTGCCACCTTTAAAGGTGACCTTCATATCTTTGTACTTGTAGATTTTCTTGGCGCCCAAATCTATCACGGTGACGGGGGGACCGAGAACGCTTGTCACCTGGTCGATGCTCTGGCCAAGCGAGATCGTCGAAGGACTCGCAGCTACCGCGGGCGAGGTTGTTCCGGTCTCCTGTTGGATCTGGCCGACCACCTCGTGTTCCGACTGGTCGGCTTGCGTCAGTTGTTGGCTGACCTCATTGGCGCCATTCGGGTCGGACGGCGGAGCATCCTTGGCAAAGGCCACCTCTACCGGTGCGGCCTTGGCCGAAGGCGGAGCGGCCGGCAGTCCTCCGTTGCCTTGCTTCGCCTGAAGTTCCTGCAGGCCCTGATCGATGGTTTCCCGCATATGGTTCTGCATCTCTTGCAAATCGGACAGCGCGATTGTGACCGTGTCGGACTTGGGACATTCCTGGCCGCCCTTGCTCGACAACACCACCAGATTTGCCGAAGTGGCATCGGGTGGCGGCGGCGTTTGCAGTTGCAGCGCGTCGCCATCGCTGATGGCACACTCCCTTCCATTGGCGTCAAACACATCCAGCGATCTGCCGGCGACGAACACATGGGGATGGCCATCGGACATCATCCGGGCGATACCGCTGGAAGTTGGATCGGGATCCTGGTTCTGGGCCGTCTGCTGCGCCTCGGCGTTCTCCAGGGCAAGCTGGTTCTTCACCTCATCGGCGATCAACTGCTTTACTTCCGGGGTCAGCGGCGCACTTCCGGCGGTGGCCGGTTGCGCCAATCCCGCCTCCTGCTGCGCCTGATATGCAGATGCCAGTTCGCTGGAGATTAAGTAATCCGTCAGCCAAAACGAGGCGGCCGGATACACCGGGTAGGGAGTGAAATAGTAGCCATAGTAGCCGTACCAAGGATTACCCGCCCAACCCCAAGAGTAGTAAACCGGCTGGTACCAGGGGTTATAAGCCCATCCGTAAAACCCAGGCGCGTAGTAGTAGGCGGGGGCATAGGCATGCAAGTAAACGCTGTGGTAGTAATATCCGCGGTAGTAGCGGTCATAGGTCCGCCCACGGTAGTAATAGCTGCGCCGCGAATAGTCGCGTCCACGATACGTGTAGGAGCGCTGAATGTACCCTGGGCGTCCGCGCTCGGCAACGATTCGGGAATGGTCCGCGCGCTCCACCGAGACGCTTCGGCTGCCATTGATCCCGTGATGAACATCCATTCCTCTCTTGGCATCGTGTACATCGCTGACTTTGCCATTGGGGCGCTTCTGCACCATGCTGCCGTTCTTCGTCTGGATTTGTTGGTTCCCGTTGGGTACACGCTTCGAAGGGCCAGCGTTAATCTGGCGATCAGTCCCTGCCTTGGGCCCAGTCGGCGGAATCGTCCCATGCCCACCGGGAGAATTCTTGAGTGTCGAACCGGCGACGCTACCCGAGTTGTTTAACGTAGAACCGGTATGCCCACCAACGTTGCTCGTTGTGGGACCAGTATGCCCACCAACGTTGCTCGTTGTGGGACCAGTACGCCCACCAACGTTGCTCGTCGTGGAACCGGTATGGCCACCAACGTTGCCCGTCGTGGGACCAGTGGTACGGCCACCAACATTGCTCGTCGTGGGACCGGTATGGCCACCAACGTTGCTCGTTGTGGGACCGGTATGCCCACCGACGTTGCTCGTTGTGGGACCCGTATGTGTGCTGCCTCCAGGCGATGAGCTGCGGCTGGGGTAGGAAGCGGAACCGCCTGCGGGTCTGGATGGCGCCGGAGCGGAGGGTCTGGCTGCAGGTCTGGATGGCGCCGGAGCGGCGGCCCTGGCTGCAGGTTGAGGAGGTGGGCTCGATGGTTTGGTGGTTTTCTTGTCATCGGCGTGGCCCAGCACGGCGACCGTGCACAGCAGCAGGATAAGGATCATCCCCGCTATAAAACCGAAGCAATGGTAATTCTGGGTGCGCGACGCGTGCATGATGTTCTCCTTTTTCCGTTCGCGGTGCGATTCCTAGTCTCATCCAGCGCAAGCAGTCCGATGGTTACTGGACATTGGCGATCTTGCCGTGGAGGAAGGTCACCTTCATGTCCGGGTAGTAATCGATCTCCTTGGCTCCCAGGTTGACCACCTTCTGCGGCTGCCCCAATGTGGCCACGACCTGGTCCCTGGTCTCGCCCAGGGAAATCGTCTTAGGCGGTGGCGGCGGCGCGTCGGGCGGGGGCGGAGGTGGCGGGATCGGCGCCAGTGCCTGCTCTGGCTGGGCCGCCTGCGCAGGCGGCTGCTGCGGTGCATTTTCGGCTGCGTTGTCGTCGGGCTGCACCGTTACCGCTTCAGCGATGGTCTTCAACACCTCATTGGCTGGAGGCGCCGATCCCTTAGGGAACGGAAACTTCAACTCCCCAAAATAGCGGACATCATCGTAAGGATCGCTGTACAGACCGAAAACCACTCCATCGTCCTTAACGTCCACCTTGGTTACCCAGAACTTCTCATCGGCCACAAAGTTCCGCTGCACGATGTCGACGGATGTTCCCGGAGTAGCCATCGTATTTCCAAAATCCCGCCAAAAGTTTTTCCCAAAGACGTTTCGGGTTATCTTACCCTTCTTGTAAGTACTCTGGGGCGGGATTGGATTCGAGATGCTGTACATGACCAAACCATCCTTGTGCAGAACCAGCACCGCGCCCGCAGTGGTAATGTCGCTCCTATCGGCCGTTACTTTGGTCGCCTTGAATTGCGAATTCAGCCGCTCCCAGAGCAAGATTTTCTGCCACAAACGTTTCTGATCTGCGCTTAGGGCATTGGCCCCTGGCGCCGCACCCGCCGGAACAGACGGGGAAGCCACTGACTGACTGGGGGCGTTCGAAGCCGGCGTCGCCCGCACATATCGGTCGTGAGCGTCGTTGACGAACGCTTGTCCGTCCCACTGTGCTTTGCCGGCGGCAAAGGGAGCGAAGTGCAGCATCAGTGTATTTTCGTGAAGGTCCCAAGTTCCCTCGATATGCTCGACCTGCCGATCAAGCAAGAACTCGCCGGAAAACTGACCGTCCGCGCGCAATTCATAGTGTTCTTTGGGATCGGCGGCGTTGCTCCAAGAACCAACTACGAACGCGCTGTCTATTTGCCTGGACGATTGAGCAAAGGCTGAAGTCAAGAGCAGGCACAAGCCAATTGCGAAGAAACCGTAGCGGAACATCGATTCGCCTCACGCTGGAATCAGAGGCGAACGACGAGCGCCTCTTACTCTGAACCTGGGTCAGTGGCAAGACTAGATGTGCCGAGTTTGGGGCGCAAGGACGCAAATCACATACCTATGTGCCCTCCCCTAGGCTGGATTTGTGGCGTGGAGTATAGTTGCTCCATCTAACAGGTTCAGCCCAATGAGACCCTTATCTCCGGATTCCGTCCGGCCCACTATTCTCTGTATTGACGACGCGGAGATTGCTCTGCGAGTTCGTAAGCTTATGCTTACTATCGCAGGCTACGAAGTTGTGACCGCCCCTTCTGGCGAAGAGGGCCTGGAACTATTCAAGCGCGACCCCGTCGACCTGGTGATTGCCGACCACTTCCTGACTGGCAAAACCGGGACAGAAATCGCCAGGGAGATGAAGACCATCAAGCCGCACGTACCCATCCTTATCGTCTCGGCGGCCTCGGACACACCCGAGGGAATCGAATTTGCCGATGGGTTCCTGCCCAAAGGCGAATCTCCTGAAGTGCTGCTCCGCACCATCGTTCGCTTGCTCAAGACCTAACCCTAGCCAAAGCAGCTCTCGCGGTTCCCTCGTCCGCCGTTGACATAATTACCTGTTTTTCTGTCTGTCATCCTGAGCGAGCGGAGCGAGTCGAAGGCCCCCTATAGCTGCAGGATCGCTGGTTGTCCGCGCTGCACACCAACAAGTCTGGATTGCTGGCGGCCATAGGGGTCCCTCGGCTCTTCGCTGCGCTCCTCGCTCAGGATGACCGACATGGCGCGTGTGCGACATCACGTTTGCTGAGGTTATGCATCACCGCCCCAAAACCGTCATCCTGTCATCCTGAGCGCAGCGAAGGACCCCTATAGTCGTCAGAGACCATGCGTAACCAGCGCGAGCGTCGCTATTCGGTTTACATTCTCGGCAGCCTCAGCGGCACGCTGTACATCGGCATCACCAGCAATCTGCCCTTTCGAGTGCGTCAGCACAAAGAGCACACGTTTCGCGGATTCACCGCCAAGTATGGGGTTGACCGCTTGCTCTATTACGAGACCTATGGGGAGGTTTCGACAGCCATTGCTCGCGAAAAACAGTTGAAGGGTTGGAAGCGGGAGAGAAAGATTGCGCTGATCGAGGAGGGCAACCCGCAGTGGAAGGACTTGAGCCACGGGTGGTACGAGAAGCCAGCAAGAACCACGTTTCAAGGATAGATTTGAGCGGCGATAGGGGTCCTTCGACTCGTCGCTGCGCTCCTCGCTCAGGATGACAAACAAAAAAATTACGCTGCCTTCAAAACGCTCCACCGCCTCCGCCGCCGAAGCCACCGCCGCTGAAGCCGCCGCCACCTCCTCCGCCGCCCCATCCCGAGCCCGTGCTGCTGGCGCGCGGAGCGGCCACGAAGGCCTGGTGCGCATCCATCGCCATGGCATGCATGGAGCCGGCGAAGAAGATGGGATTGAAGCCCACATAAGGCGTCGGTCCCACGTACCATGTGGGCTGGTTCTGCGCGATTCCCTGGAAGGCCTTGGCCCAGCGGTTCTCGATGCCCAGCGCCATGGCGTACGGCAGAAACTTCTCGAAGGTATCGGGCGGCATGCGCTGCAAGCGGTCGGCGTCCACGCGGTTAATGAACTCCTGGAAGCCGAGGATCTCAACCTTGGTGCGCACGCCCTTCAGCGATTTCGCAGTCATGATGCGAGCGAACAGGAAGACGATGATCACCGCGAGGATTCCAGCGGCAATCAGCAGGCCCGGCGAATCCAGCATCGAGCCCCAGCCCAAGACCTGGGCCAGCACGAAGGGCGCCGCCGTAAACAAGATTCCCGCCAGCACGTAGGCGTGCGCCGATTCCGGATCGACCGAGTACATTCCCTTGCTCTTCAGCTCCGCGAGAATGTCGTTCTTCATGGTCGGGATGGCGACGTAGAACTGGTTCTTCAGGTCCGACAGGCGTACCTGCGTGGCCCCGCCATTGAACATGTGGTTCAGCATCACGCGCTCGTGGGGTTCGAGCGAGATCCAAGTGTCAGGCAGCTTCAGCGCGTGGAAAGTGTAATCGCGATGAGTGAACAGCAGGACCTTCGATTCTGTCTCCTCGATCTTGAGATAGCCCTTCACCGCCAGGTCCACCATGGTCGAGGTGATGTCGCGGGGATGGACGGCGTCATCGATCAGGGTGCCGACTTCGGCAGGGGTCAGGTCTTTCGGCGGCTCGTACATGGGCGCGACCGAGATGCCGGGCTGGGGATCGCGGCCTTTCGTCCACCAGAAGAAGAACATCACGATGAACGCCCACAGCGGCAGCAGCACAATCGGGTTGCTGCGCAGAAACCACATTGCCTGCGTTCCTTTGCTGGGCTGCGTCAGCACGCCTTTGCTGATGTAAACGTCGGCAGTAAGCCCGCCGCGCATGGAGAGCGGATTGTTGGCCTCGACCAACACCGTGTTGTTGCGGACTTCGGCGGTGGCGTCCTGCTCTACCGATCCGTACGCGCCGGTGAAGGCTTGCGCGCGCAAGTTGCCGGTGGCATTGGCCGGGAAGGTGATCGACGCCGCGGCGCTGTCAATCGGCACCGGCCAGTCGTTGCCGGTCACGTTCCAGTAAAGCTCGTCGTGACCGTCGAACCAGCGCACCGCATTGGTCACCTTGTAGGTGATGATCACGCTGCGCGTGGTGTCCACCGCGTCGGGAATGTAGATCTTGAGATGGCGGTTGCCGTTCTGGGTGCTGGAGTCGTACTTCAGCTTATGGCCACTGCCATCGATGACGCTGGTGACTTTGAGGAACAGGGTGTAGTTGGTGCCGTGAGGCCCGGGATATTCGATAGGAATGTCACGGTAGATGCCGTGATATTCGCCGATGAAGGCAACGTCAATGTGCTCGTTGACGATGGCCACCCCGTCGGAGGCAACGTACATGCGGGTTTCGAAGCGGGCAATGTGCCAGTCGCGAGCGGAGGCGGGAAGGACCAGCGCGAGGCAGAACAGCAGCGCGAGGATGAGGCGGGAACCCACCCTGTCCGCAAATGCAGCGGACAAGGGTGGGGCACCCGGCGCTTGGCATTTAGCAGTTAGCATTTGGCACTTAGCACTTGGCACTTAGCACTTAGCACTTAGCATTTAGCACTTGGCAACGGCTTACTTCCTCGTTCAGCCTGCACTCTGGACAACAGCCGGTTCAGCATCCGCCGCATTTCAATGACGTCCTGCGCGACTGCTTCATGGTTTTCTCGCGAAAGATACTCCAAGTCACGAGCGAGCAGGAGAAAGTACTCCAACTCGCTCGCAGATCCCATAGCGACGGTCAGAAACCGGCCAAACTCAGCATTCCCCGATCGTCCGCAACCTTCAGCGATGTTGGCCGCTACAGACGAGCTGCACCGCCGCAGTTGACTCACCATGCCGTAAGTCTCTTCACGTGGAAAATTTCGTGTGCTGCGATAGATGGCCAGAGTGATTTGGTGTGTGCGCTGCCAAACCTTCAAATCTCGAAAGTCCTTCATGGGGGCTCCTCAATCTTTCGATCATTCGAGGGTCTGGTTCTCACTAAACACTAAATGCAACTAAGTGCTAAATGCTAATGGCTAACTGCGGCCTTCAGAACTTCACCACGACCGGTTCGCGCTGCGTCGGTTCGGTGATATCGAAGAACTGCTTCTGCTGGATGTTGAACATGCCGGCCACGATGTTGGTGGGAAAGGTCTGGATTTTGGTGTTCAGGTCGCGCACCACCGCGTTGTAATAACGGCGCGCATTCTGAATCGCATCTTCCAGCCCGCTCAGCGAACCTTGCAGCGCCTGGAACTGCTCCGAGGCGCGCAATTGCGGATAAGCTTCGGCCACCGCGAGCAGCCCGCGCAAGGCGTAGGTGAGCTGTCCCTCGGCTTCGCTCTTCTCCGCCGGAGTGGTGGCGGTCATGGCCGCACTGCGATACTTGGCGATGTTTTCGAAGGTCCCTTTTTCGTGCGCGGCGTAGCCCTTCACGGTTTCGACCAGGTTGGGGATAAGGTCGTAGCGGCGCTTCAGTTGCACATCGATATCGGCCCAGGCGTTGTCGGCGCGGACCTTCAACTGCACCAGACCGTTGTAAATGCCGATCAGCGCGAACGCGATGACAGCCAGTATGACGATAACAATGACGAGAGCAATCATGCCGTTCTCCTCCAGGCCGGACTTCCCGGCAAGCGCCCCGCCGTGGCGGGCAGTTGCTGGGGTGAAAGTTCGACAACAGGGGACGAGCGGACGTTATCACATGGCGGAAGGCAGAGGCAATGCGCAGGCGCCGCAGAAGGTGGGCCCTAACCCTTCGGATAGTTCAGCTATCCAGTCAGATAGCGTGAACCACCAGCGGCGGTGATGCCTGCCACACGCGCCCGGACTGACACCCTTTATCCCCGATTGCAAACGCAATAACTTGCGGACGAAGCGATGCTCGGAAGGCGCCTTCCTGGCTTTGGTATGCCGCTTGCTAAGTCATAAGTAGTCAAACGAGTGCCACCGGGTTGCAGGGGAGCGAAAAAAGTAGGCCCGGTGGAAAACTCCTCCCAGCGCGGCGGCAGTCCGTGGCAGTAGGGCCACGAGCCGCGCTGGGAACATGGTACGCTCCGGCCCACCCCGCGCGATTTATCGCGCCACCATTATGCTGGCGAGGACCGGGATCGTCTGGCGGCGCGCTGACGGCGTTTCTGCTCCTTGGCCTTAACCAAACTCACCCATTGCCGCGAGACACCAAATTCGCGCGCAATGTCGGACTGCGAGCGCGTCCCCTTTCGCAGTTCCTGCATGATCTTCTTGGTGGTTTCACTAATCGGCTGATCTTTCATGCGCCTCTGCCTGAATGACCTGCGATGCGGGGCGTCCGGCAGCCATGGCAATCCGCAGTGCCGATACGTCCCTCATCCGAATGCTTCCTAGCTTCTCATGCCCAGTTCTCCCCAAGCAATGATGTTATCGTGCGGCGTTTGCATTGATGAGGAAAGGTAATTCTTGCCTGTCATCCTGAGCGAGAGGTTGAAGGATGACAGGCGAACATTTTTTTCATTCCTTAAGGGTGGGCCGCAGGCCCATGTGACACTCAGGATGACACCCAAAAAACTACGTGCGCTCATGAATAATCCAGACTCCTCGACTCTCTTGCAATCCCGATATTCCACGGCATAGCTGTCTTTCCGGCTCCCTGGAAACTATCTGCCACCCTCGCCCGTATATACTCCTACCGACTCCCCCACGAGGTAACTCTTCGTATGTTCTCCGGCATGCGGGCGGCTTGCGCCTTGTTCCTACTTGTCTTCTGCCTGGGTTTGGGCATCGCCGCAGCGCAATCGGCGCCGCCGTCGGCCGGCAGCAATGCGGCCAACGAAATGCCTTCGATAACGACGGTGCCGCCCGAAGCGCAGCCTTCCCCCAACTTCAGCGTGGAGGCTGCCACCGACGCTTACCTGGCGCGAATACCGGCCAGCGCGCGGGCCCGCAGCGACGCCTATTTCGAGGGCGGCTATTGGCTCATCCTGTGGGACTTCCTATACGGAGCCGTGATCGCGCTGGTGCTGCTGAACCTTCGCTGGTCGGCGGCCATGCGCAACCTGGCAGAGCGCATCACCCGCTTCAAGCCGCTGCAGAACTTCCTCTACTGGGCTGAGTATTCGGTGATCACGTTCGTCCTGGGCGCGCTCCCTGGCGATTTATGAAGGCTACACGCGCGAGCATCAATACGGACTGGCCACGCAAACCTTCGGCCCGTGGATGTGGGACCAGACCAAAGGCCTGATGATAGGCATCGTGCTCGGCGGACTTCTAGCGATGTTGCTGTTCGGAATCGTGCGCCGCCTGCCGCGCACGTGGTGGATTTGGGGAGCGATCGTGACCTCAGTGTTCATGGTCTTCGCGGTGATGATTGTGCCGGTGTTCATTGTGCCCATCTTTAACAAAGTCACTCGCCTGGACGATCCCAAGGTAACGGCGCCCATCCTGAGCCTGGCGCGGGCGAATGGAATCCCCGCAAAGGATGTTTGGGAGATGGACGCCTCGAAGCAGACGACGCGCATGAGCGCCAACGTCAGCGGCTTCGGCCAGACCATGCGCGTCACCTTGAATGACAACCTGCTGCGCCGTGGTTCTCCGGAAGAAATCCAGGCTGTGATGGGACATGAGATGGGGCACTATGTGCTCAACCATATTCCTAAAGACCTGCTATTTTTCTCGGTGCTGATTGTGGTGAGCTTCGCCCTGTTGCGCTGGTCGCTGGGGTGGTGCCTGCAACGCTGGGGAGAGAAGTGGCAAATCCGCGGCATCGGCGACACCGCCGTGGTGCCGCTGGTGATCCTGCTGATCTCCATCATGGGATTCGTCATGACGCCGCTGCTCAACACTCACATCCGGACTGCGGAGGGCGAAGCTGATATGTACGGCCTGAATGCCAGCCGCCAGCCGGATGGTTTCGCGCAAGCTGCCATCCACTTGGGCGAGTATCGCAAGATGCATCCCGGCCCGGCGGAGGAGTACATCTTCTTCGACCATCCCAGTGGCTACAACCGAATCTATGCGGCGATGCGCTGGAAGAAGGAGAACCTGAAGCTATACGCGCCGAAGCCTGGAGAACAAGCTGGAAGCAGCGCAACGCCTTAATTCCAGTTGTCATCACGAGCGCAGCGAGGGATCTGCTTTTGCGAGGTGGAATAAGCAGATTCCTCGCGCCAAACCCAGGCGCTCGTAATGACAATTCGTAAATCACGATTCATCCCAGCCGTCATCACCGGTAGTGTTGTTCAATCAACCGGGGATGTCGCCGTTGCTGCTACGGACGATGAAATGAGCAGCGTGGCGGCTGAGCCTAATAGCAATCCGAAGGCGAATCGGATTACGAGCCATTTGCCGTGCAGTCCGGCCAATTCCGTAAGAGCGTCGAAAAAGTTGAGCGCGACCGCGGCGATGAGCAGGCGCAACGCAATCCTGCGCGAGGCGCGAAGGAGCAGGCCCACGGCCGCCCCCAGATAGATTCCCAGACAGCGTGAGCAGACAGCCATCTCGGCACCGGAAATCCAGAAGGAGCGCTCCGGCCGCTGGTGGCAGACTAAGGAAAACCCACGGTACAACACGAGCGAAACCAAAGGAGACCCGTGCTCTAAGAGGTAGGGCTCCAGCACCGCTGCGCAAGCCAGCCCCAATGGGACCAAAGCCCACCAGCGCCATGCTGGCAAAAAAGCGGCCGGGCTTTGTGGCGCGATTGCGATTTGTGGGGAGGAAGCCATCTATTCCCTCCAATCTCCGTGCAGGACTTCGATCGTCACCGCGAAATCCCCGTTCTTGATGATGCACGTGCCCGGAAGGTTTGTGTAGTACGCCGTTCCAGGTAGGGAATAATACTCTTGCATTTTTTTGGGCGTCTGAGAGATGGCCTGTGTCTTTCCATACTTTGGGCGGCAGTCCAAGGTGAATTCTGTGGCCGGGTATTTGGCCTCGTCGAGCACAATCGAGAACTGCCAATTATTATCGGCAAATATGAAGCGCTTTCCGGAGTCCGCCAACCCAATCCGACTTTGATGGGAAAACAGGTTGGGATTGGCCGGCGGGTAAAAAGCGTCACTGATGGCGCTCACCCCTAAAACTGACAGGCTCTTTCTTCCCACCACGCGACTGTTCGCGTCATAAGCCTTGGCATACACCTCTGTCACCATATAGTTGACTGGGTAGGGCGGCAAAGCTAGCACCCACCTTTCCCGCTCGCCCGCACCTGTTCTACGCGTCGCGTTTCCCAACGGATCACAGGCATCTGGTGAAATCTCGGTACCCGATGGTACCCCGCAGATCTCGACACGCGACAAGTACGAGCCGATAACGACCAAGTTGGGTCGCTGGAACTTGAAGGAGGTAATGCGCGAAACCTGAACTTCATGAGCGCTGTTGGACTGGGAACGCTGTGCGCTGTGTGGCTGCTGCCCCAAGCTCATGGCGCTCAACAGAAGCCAAGTCGCCGCTATCGGAACAGAATGCATATCAGTCGAGTATCCCCATCCTCTTGCCGACGCGCTTCAGGATGTCGAGCGCCTGGTCGAGCTGTTCGCGCGTGTGGGTCGCGGTCATGATGGTGCGGATGCGCGCCTTGCCCTCGGGCACCGTGGGAAACGCGATGCCCGTGCCCATGACGCCGTCTTTGAACAGCTCGCGCGAGAAGTCCATGGTCAAGCGGCCGTCGCCTACGATGATGGGCGTGATCGGCGTCTCGCTGGCCGGCGTGTTTACTCCGCCGATATTGAAGCCCAGAGCGCCGAGCTCTTTCTTCCAGTAGCGCGTGTTCTCCCAGAGCTGCTCGATGCGCTCGGGCTCCCGCTCCAAGACGTCGAAGGCGGCGATGCAGGTGGCCGCAACCGACGGCGGATGCGACGTCGAGAACAGGAACGGCCGCCCGCGATGGTAGAGGAACTCGATGAGATCGCGCGTGCCGCAAACATAACCGCCCAGCGCACCGATGGCTTTCGACAGCGTGCCCACCTGCACGTCCACGCGGCCGTGCAGTTTGAAGTGGTCGACGGTGCCGCGGCCGTTGCGCCCCAGCACTCCGGAAGCGTGGGCGTCGTCCACCATCATGATGGCGCCATATTTTTCGGCCAGCTCGGTAAGTTGCGGCAGCGCGCCGATGTCGCCATCCATGGAGAAGACGCCGTCGGTGATAACCAGCTTGCGGCTGGGCTCGTCCTTGATTTCGTGCAGCAGCTCTTCGGCGTGGGCGGCGTCCTTGTGGCGGAAGACCTTGATCTTGGCGCGAGATAGCCGGGCGCCGTCGATGATGCTGGCGTGGTTCAGTTCGTCGGAGATGATGAAATCTTCTTTGCCCAGCAGCGCCGACACCGTGCCCGCATTCGCCGTGAAGCCCGACTGGAAGACCACGCAGGCTTCGACATTTTTGAAGCGCGCGATCTTCTCCTCCAGTTCCATGTGGATTTTCATGGTGCCGGCGATGGTGCGCACGGCGCCCGAGCCAACGCCATACTTCTTCGTGGCTTCGAGGGCGGCTTCGCGCAGCTTGGGGTGCGTCGTCAGGCCGAGGTAGTTGTTGGAGGCAAGGTTGATGACCTTCTTGCCGTCGAAGCTGCACACCGGCGCCTGCTCGTCGTCGAGCACCCGCAGCTTGAAGTAGGTGCCCTTCTGCTTCAGTTCGTTCAGTTGGTCGGTGAGGTAGGACAGCGGATTGGTGCGAGTGCTCGTGGTTGCCATGAAGGTCTCCGGGTGCGAAGGGATATTCTATCCCCCCGCGCGCGGAGTCAGTCGAAGATAAGCCATACTTCGGATCGGAGCTGGCACCTCGCCGCATCGCACCCCCGGTTCGGCGTCGCGGTAGTGGGTCAGTCTGATTTCCACAGGGTCAGCGGAAATGTCCGAAGATCAGCAAGCAGAGGAATGCGATTAGCCAAACCCAAATAAAGATTCCGGCACAGCGAATATAGGTCGGGTACGAATCTTTGAGCACGAAGTTGGAAAATGGGTACGCCTGGATGAATTTGCTTTTCTCGTAATTCCTCCGGCCCATTGCCACCATCTTGTCGGTCCTGAAAATGCAGAACCAACCCGCGATCGCGAAAGCGATGCTCATTACGACTATCCAAGCTATGCCGAATGGCGTAATCATCCCAGTGCTTTCAGGATAAGCCCTTTGTCGATCCGCTTGGAAGTGTATTCCACCTTTGGCAGAAGGGCGCACAGACTGACCCACTACCAGCGCCGCCCGCGAATTGCCTCCGCCGTCCGCCATGTGATAACTTCCGCTCGTCCCCTGCTGTCGAACTTTCACCCCCGGCAAGCGCCAACCCAACGCTTGCTGGAAAGCCCCGCCGGGAGGAAAACGGCATGATTCCCATCATCAT
>OCZT010003802.1_pt1 | contig 15388 bp, 12 predicted proteins | sample 1539031 | NCBI WGS metagenome assembly OCZT01 (sample SAMEA3539308, study PRJEB22396) | soil metagenome | biome: tundra; feature: field; material: soil | place: USA | collected 2010-05 | depth 0.15 m | reverse complement strand
GGGAACAAATTAAAATATATGCCCCTCTATATGACATTATTGCTATTGATGATTGCAGATTTGATAATGAACCTGAACTTGTTAAAGAGTTAGGGGGAATGGTTATTGAAATTATCCGCCCTGGATGTGTTCCGGACGGTCACGCTTCTGAACAGGGAATAAGTCCCCATTTAATTGACAAGAGTATTATGAACGATGGTACATTGGAACAATTAAAAGATAATGTGCTGAACCTGATCTCTGAATACATTTAATCTTTCTCCCCTTTTCTTAGTATTGTATTTGATACCAAAATAATAATATATTCATGTTTAGCACTATTTCGAAAAATATTTAATATGTCCCGGTTTTTGAGCATAGAACATTTTGTTTATATTAATCCGGTTGATATGGATAAAGTTATTTATTTTACAAATATTAAGCAGGATAGATTATGAGAACAGTAAGAGAGGTACTTAACAAAAAAGGGAATTTAATCTGGTCAGTTTCACCTGAAGCTACAGTATATGAAGCCCTTCAGTTAATGGCGGAAAAAGAGGCAGGGGCAGTCTTGGTAATTGAAAATGGAAAAATCAAAGGGATATTGTCTGAAAGGGATTATGCAAGAAAAGTCGTACTTCATGGCAAATTTTCAAAAGACACAAGTGTAATAGAAATAATGTCGGATAAAGTAATTTATGTAGAACCATCCCAGAGTATAGAAGAATGCATGGCAATTATGATAAACAAAAAAATCCGTCATTTACCTGTAATCGAGAATAATAAACTGTCAGGCATCATCTCAATAGGTGATGTTGTGGAAGCCGTACTTGAGGAAAAAGATACAGTTATCAGCGAACTCACTAGATTTATTCAGGGCAGTTAGCCGGATTCATTCATATAGAAATTATTCTTGATATTTAATAAAATTTGAGTTTGGCCAAATAATTACCCTCTGATGTTATAAATAATCTCAAAAGTAATTATTCAAAAATCTTTTTCCTCTTATCCTGGCTTAATATTCTGATTAACACGGAATAAATTTTTGGGGTCATACATTTTCTTTACCTTAACTAAACGCTCATAATTGTCACGATATGTTGCCTTGATTCGCTCATTGCCTTCATCATCCATCATAAAATTAACATATGCTCCGCCTGCTGAATATTTATGAAGATCTTCATAATAAGCTTTAGCCCATTTAGTAATAAGGTTCTTGTTAGAAGGATCAGGATCTACACCTACAATTACAAATGCTCACGTAGTATCCCTGTAGCTCCAGGCTGTATCTTTGTTCTTTGGTTTACTTGCAGCTCCATTAACCGGATAAAAGTGCACATTAGAAAGCATAGTAGGCATCAGGTGTACATGTTTTGCATGTAATTTGATTGCTTCATCAGATAAATCATTTATAAAATCTGCCTTCCAATACCATTGCAATTCGGATACATATAAAGGGTCAAATAAACTTTGAAGCATTGGATGAGGCATAGTTTCAACAAACTCAAATGCCGGTTTTAATTTGCGAATTGGCTCAAATATTTTTTCGGCCTTCTCCTCTGGACCGGTGTAACACCAAACAATTCCGCACATTTTTTTAAGATGCAAGTCTTTAGGAAATGGATCCCCTGGCGGTACAGTTAAAAATGCGAAGAATCCATTAATATCCTCTGGTGCTTTTTTAATAAAATCATTGTACCATTTCATGATCTCAGCAGTCTTGTCTAATTCCCAAAGCATGGGCCCTGCATATACATTTTTTAATTCATTTAATTTAAATAAGAATGATGTTACAACACCGAAGTTTCCACCTCCTCCCCGTAAAGCCCAGAACAAATCTTTATTTACAGTGTCACTCGCCTTTACCATTGATCCATTAGCTAATATTACATCCTCCTCAATAAGGTTGTCAATTGATAATCCGTATTTCCTGCTAAGATGTCCTATGCCGCCGCCTAATATTAAACCTCCGACACCGATAGTTGAAATTATTCCGCTTGGGACTGCAAAGCCGAATCCATTTGTAGCATGGTCAACATCTCCCCATGTGCAGCCGCCTCCAACTCGCACAGTTTTTGCTTCGGGATCAACATAGCTATATTTAATTTTTGATAAATCTATCACCAATCCATCATCGCAAATTCCAAGACCTCCCGCATTATGACCTCCGCCTCTTATATTAATAAGCAATTTATTATCACGTCCAAAATTAACCGCGCTTATAACATCATATGCATCTGTACAATATGCAATAATCTTGGGACGTCGGTCTATCATTCCATTATATACTTTGCGGGCATTTTCGTATGACTTATCCCCGGGTTGAATTAATTCTCCCCGAAAAACTGATTTGAATGTTGTGATCGTATCTTCATTAACCTTTTAATTCCTCCTTTTTTATAAAAAAATAAGAAGTATTATCATATAAAAATGTGGCATTCCTTACACTTGATTTATTTGAGTCATTAATCAAAGCTACTAAAGAAAAAACCTTGTTTTTACTTATTAAAAGCCCCATTGCCTCTTCTCATGGAATTAACCCTCTTTATTCATCAATCCCAGCTTGTTAAATAACCAGAAAATCAAAGACAGTACAACTCCTATAATTGCAGCAAAAATCATACCCTTGAGAACATTTTGCTCAACAAAAATTCGAAAACCTTGGACTGCAATTACTCCGTACAACAGCATTGTAATAACTCCCATTACAGGATTAGGAATCGTTGAAATCGCTGCCGAAATTTTGCCTATAAACGAAATAATTATTGCAAGAATGGCGGCACCCCTGATAACCCAAACGGAATAAACACGTGTAATCGTTGCATTATAATCGACACTATTATTTAAAACAAAAAAAACCCGAATTTCTTCGGGATTTAATGGCTTCGCAAATTCGAAAGTGTCTCAGGTACTTTCGCTTAAGACTGCCGGTTTTAATTGACAATGACATAAATGGCCGAAAGGTACTAAAAAAAGAAATGTCTGAATCTTTTCTGGTAATGTTTCACTTCGGGCCTGTCTGGCTTAAATAGTTCCTGGATAACTGAAAGATCATCCTATTCAAGGAGATGCTTTCCATTTAAGTCATCGCTCCATTTATAGTGTTCTGCATTATTCCGTGCGATAACTTTGTATATTCTCGAACCCCCGGTAATTTTTATTTCATCAGAAGAAACTTTTTAGCTTCTTTAAATTCACCGGCTTCAATCCTGTAAAAATAAACCCCGCTTGGAAGATTACTCCCGTCAAATTTTACAGTATAATTTCCTGCCTGTTTATATTCGTTTACCAGAGTTGCTGTTTCCTTCCCCAACAGATCAAATATTTTTAATGTTACGAACCTGCTTTGCGGAATAGCAAAACTAATATTTGTCTGGGGGTTAAAGGGATTCGGGTAATTTTGATTCAGCAAAAAGTTGCCGGGAATATCAGGCTGATGGTCAACAATATCTGTTATTTCAGAAAGAGGTCTGCTCCAGATTCCCTTCTGTGCTATACCCGCATATAATTCTGTACCAATTACTGATAAGCTAATAATTTCCGCGTTTGGTAAACCGTCCTGATTAACAGAGGTCCATTCAGAGTCGTGACTTGTAGTAAGATATATTGCTGGAAGATATGGACCTTTAACTATTGCAAATACTTTCTCACCGAACGGAGTAAAAGATAGAACTGTTTGATTTTCGATTCCCAGACTGCCTCCCTGCCAACTGGAGCCACAATCTGTAGAAAGGTGAGCCCCAGATGGCAGCTGACCATTTGGTGACGCAGCATCCCCCACATAAAGGTCAGGTCCGCTTAACCGGTCAACCGATACAACTGCAAGAGGGTAACAATTAATATTATACAATCCGTTATTGATTTTAGCCCAGGTCGATCCGTTATTAGTAGATAAATATACACCGCCAAGAAGCATACCCCTATAGTAATTTGATGTCACGAAAATTTTATCTTCATAGACAGCAATAGAATTTATTCTTGAATCATTCTCCAAACCAGTGTTTATATAAGACCAGGTATTACCATTATCCGATGTAAGGAACATGCCACTGTTATATGAACTGCTACCTTCTGTTCCGGCTAATATCAATTCCTCCTTCACTGCCAATGCACGAACCGATAGGTTTGACAGGCCGTTATTGACAGCTGTCCAGTTTGCTCCATTATCAGTAGATCGGTAAACACCGGTCATACCATCTGATGCAAACAGATTGTTTCCAATCATTACCAGGCAAGAGATACCTGTTACTAGGCCTTTATTAGCTGCGCTCCAGTTTGTTCCGTCATTTGTTGATAGATAAACACCATGAGAAGTGCCGGCAAAAATATGGGTACCGATTTGTAAGAATGTATTAACATTATAATCATTCAGGTTGGTTCTTTGTGTCCATTGTGCGTTAACGGTCCACACCGGAAATGTGAATAACAATATAACAATTAGTAATTGGATCTGTTTCATATTTTTTCCTTCATGTAAATTCCATAGAATTTTGTTATAAACCTCCAAACTAAAAAGCTCACCGGAGTGGGAGGCTTATCTCCTGCGTCCGGTAATTACCTGTCACGAAGATTCCCTTCGAGCATCCAATATGGATAAACTCTTGGAGGTTTACTCAAATCATCTAGACGCTTTATTTCTTCGGGGATCATTTCCCAATCTGTTGTCTTTATAGTATCCTCTATCTGCTCCTTGGTTCTTGCGCCGGTTATTATCGATGAAACTCCCGGTTTCCTTAACAAATAGTTAAGCGCTGCCTGGGTGATTGTAGCTTTATGGTTATTTGCAATCCTTTCCAATTCATCAACAATATCAAATCCCTTGTTTTCATCAAATTGAAGGAACTGGTCTGTAGGATCACTTCTTCTTGCACCGTCCGGACGATTTTTACCTCTTCTGTATTTACCAGTTAAAAATCCACCCCCCAGCGGGCTCCATGTAAGGATTCCTAATTTCTGATCAAGGCAAAGAGGTACAAGTTCATTTTCAAGATCACGTGCGATTAGAGAATAATAAGCCTGCAAAGTAACATACTTCTCAAGGTTCTGTTTTTCAGAAATTGACAATGCCTTCATGAGCTGCCATCCTGTATGGTTAGAAGCGCCGATGTACCTTACTTTCCCTATCCTCACCAAATCATCCAAAGCACGGAGGGTTTCCTCCATCGGAGTAGAAGGATCAAAACTATGCACCTGGTAAAGATCGATGTAATCCGTCCCCAACCTTTTCAGACTGGCATTACAGTTTTCAATAATATGATGCCGGGAAAGTCCAATTTCGTTCGGACCTTTTCCCGTTCTTCCCCTTACTTTTGTAGCAAGAATAATGTTTTTGCGATTGCTTCCAAGCGCTTTCCCGAGAATCTCTTCAGACATGCCTTCTGAGTAAACATCCGCCGTATCGAAGAAATTTATTCCTCCCTCAATTGCAGTGTTTACAATGTCGGTCGCTTCTTTCTGCCCTACTTCACCTATTATCTTCCAGAAACTTCTTCCGCCGAATGTCATTGCACCGAAGCAGATTTCCGAAACTTTTATCCCTGTATTTCCCAAGAATCTCATTTTCATAATTTACCTCAATTTATATAGGTTTATTTTTAATAATATACATTATGAGAATCATCTTTTTATACTGTCAGGTCAATCAGAATTCTTTTTAACAAATTTCTAACCAATGGGATTTTATAACCATTCATTTCCAACGGAGCAGCGTCAGAAAAGTAATTTTTAGAGAAGGAAGCAATTTTATCTTCATCAACAGATAATCCGGGCAGGTTTTTATTAAGTCCGTCAATTTGCCATGGTACTGGAGCGACACCTCCAAAGGCAACGCTTCCTTTTGATATTGAATTACCTGATTTTTTAATTACAGCTGCAATGCTTACAACTGCAAAATCCCACGCTCCCCTTTCCATAAATTTTATGTATATGCTTCTACTCCCTGCTTCAGGTTCCGGAATTATTACACTTTCCAATATTTCACCCGGTTTAAGAATGTTTTCCACTGTATGATCAACTTTAGGGAGGACAAAGAAATCCTTTACCGGGATTATTTTTGATTTACCACCCGAATAAACAGACAACTTTGCATCCAAGGATAACAAGGCAACGGCAAGGTCGGAAGGATGAATAATATAGCAAGGACCGCCTCCGAGAATACAGTGAAACTTGTTATTTCCAGCTTCAGCGTAGCAAATCTCTCCTCCTTTCCGTATACAATGAAAATCACCCCTGAAATAAAAACATCTCGGTCTCTGACATAAATTACCACCAACAGTTGCAATGTTCCTGAACTGCGGGGATGCAATTTGTTTTGCAGCCTGAGCCAGAACAGAAAATTTTTCTTTAATAACAGGATTATCGGCTATATCCACAATTTTTTCCAATGCCCCAATCCTAATTTCTTTTCCCTGAGTATATTTTATACCCTCAAGATCTTTTATTAATTTCAGGTTAACAAGGTTACCGGGAACAACAATATTATTTTTAATTAAGCCCAGCGCATCTGTACCGCCTGCAAATAACAATGCGTTATTTTTATTTTGCAGCATTAGATTACCTGCATCATGTAAAGATTTTGGCTGAAGATATTTAAAATTATTCATGATTATATCCTTCAAACATAATTTAATTTATCAGCTGTAAAGCACATTAAGAACCTTATCCGAGGTCATCGGCAAACTTTTCATCCTCTTCCCGATTGCATTATAGACAGCATTCGCAATAGCGGCGGCAGTAGGAATTATTGCGGGTTCAGCCATTCCTTTTACACCTGTATTGCTTAATAAAGTATCACCGGTACTTACGACATAAATTTCAATATCGGGGATATCTTTTATAGTTGGGATTTTATATTCATGGTAATTGGTATTGAGTACTTTTCCTGTATTATAGTCCAAAATCCTTTCTTCCATTAATGCATATCCTAGTCCCTGTATAATTCCACCGTGGAATTGATTTTCACAGGTCTTCCAATTAAGAACGCGTCCAATATCATGAGCAGCAACAATTTTCAGTACTTTTATTTTCCCGGTTTCTGTATCAACTTCCACCTCGGCAAACTGCACGCCGAAAGTATTTAATGCATAATGTTCGGGGTTTGGGCTTCGGGTACCATTAGTAATAAACATTTGTTCGTGCATCTTGCGCATCAATTCGGGAATAGAAATGGATTTGGATTTATCATTCTTAGCATAAACAACGGCATCCTTATAAACGAGTTGATCTTCGGGAAGGTCCAAAACTGCGGATGCCCCGGAAATTATTTTACTCTTCATTTGTTCGGCGGCATCTCTTGCAGCGGGTGAAAGTGTAGGGGAAGTTATACTTCCACCGCTTTGTGGACCATACGGCACTGCTGAAGTATCGCCTATTATAACCTGCATTTTTTCGATTGATATTTCAAGCACCTCGGAAACTACCTGAGCCAGAAAAGTATAAGTGCCGGTACCGAGATCCTGCGTACCGCCAAGGACAATAACACTTCCATCGTTATTAATCTTCAAAGTAACATTTGCCGGAGGACCGCCTATCCCGCCCCAAATTTGGGTAGCCATACCGACGCCGTGTTTAATGTGACCATTATCGGAGCCGGGAGTTTTTCTTTTTTTATACCAGTCGAAAGCCTCTGCTCCTTTTTTATACGCTTCTCTTAATAATTTTGTTGACCAGGGATTACCGGAAATGGGGTCAGTTTCAGAATAATTTTTTAATCTGAATTCAAGAGGATCCATTCCAATTTTTTCGGCTAATTCATCGATAAAAGATTCCAATGCAAATGTTCCCTGTACATGTCCCGGGGCTCTGAATGCACGAGCTCTACCGGCATTTATCATTACGCTATAATCTGTTGTTTTCACATTCGGGCATTTATAAACTTGCCTTACCGGACCACTGCAACCGCCGCCATTGGGATAGGCACCTACGGCTGCAACGGAAGTTAATGTCATGGCAGTTAAGGTTCCATCTTTTTTGACGCCGGCTTTAAGTGTTTGAATTGAATCAGGCCGATTTCCCATAATCAAATTCATTTGTTTACGATCTACAGAAATTCTAACCGGACGGTTAATATTCCGAGCCAGCAGTGCTGCGATAACCGAGTATTTTCCTGCTTCAAGTTTACTACCGAAACCGCCTCCCATATACGGAGTAATTATTGTGACTTCGCTTTCAGGCATATTTAAACTTTCAGCAATTGTATTTCGAACAGCAAAAACACCCTGGGTAGAATCCCATACTTTAAGTTTGCTGCCAACCCAGCTTGCAACACTGCAATGAACTTCAGTCGGATTATGAACAGCAATCTGAGTGGTGAATTTATCTTCAAGGACAATATCCGCACCTTTAAATCCGTCATCAACATTTCCGCGGTTATATTCGTCGGGTTTACCTCTGACTATATTTCCCAAATCATGAAGTTTAACTGATTTATCTTTAAGAGCATCTTCAGCTGCGGATACAAATGGTAATTCATCATATTCAATTTCAATTAAATCCAAAGCTTCCAGAGCAATCTGTTCAGTTTCGGCAACGACCGCGGCTACTTCATCTCCTTCGCAACGGACGTGTGGATCAAATAAAAGAGTAGTATTGTTATACCAGGAAATCTTTGGAGTATTTTCTGAGGTTAAAATATCAAGAACACCAGGCAGATCTTTGGCTTTTTTAATATTGATTTTTTTAAGCTTAGCATTAGGCAAGGGAGAGCCTAAAATTCTTGCGAATGCCATTCCGGGGAGCTGAACATCAAATGTATAAACGGCAGTACCGCTTGTTTTGTCATATGCATCAATTCTTGACAGAGGTTTCCCCACCACTTTCAGTTTATCGTTGTTTTCCCAATCTTTATATTTTTCGGTAGATACTTCAGCGATGGTTTCGACAAAATCTTCTTCAAAGAAGAATTTGGACTTTACAATTTTGCGAGGCATGATATCCTTTCCATGTTAAAAATTTATTTTCAAATTTAAATAATTCTTGTTGTCTTATTATTTATTTTTTTCGGCAGCAGCTACAACCGATTTAAGAATATTCGGATATGCTGCACACCGGCATAAATTGCCCGACATACCATCAAGAATTTCTTCTTTAGATGGTTTTGGATTTTTGATCAGAATCGCCTCCGCAGCCATAATTTGTCCGGGTGTACAAAATCCGCACTGCATTCCATCATGTTCAACAAATGCTTCTTGAATAGGATGCAGCTTCTCTCCCGACATTAATCCTTCGATAGTTGTTATTTCTGTTCCGGCGGCATCATGCGCAAGGAGATGACATGAGAATATCGCCTTACCATTCATTAAAACCGTACAGCCGCCGCATTCGCCCTGATTACAAACTACTTTTGTTCCGGTTAATTTAAACCTATCACGCAGCAGCTCGGCTAATGTAGTTCTAGGCTCAACTAATACGTTGACTTTTTTACCGTTTATTTTTAGAGTCAGAGGTTCTTTGTTGGTACCCTCCATTTCTACTTCTTCAAAGACTTTTTGGGAAATCTTCGAGAGGACGGGTACTACCATATAGCTTCCTACAACTCCGGAACCTACGCCTTTAATGAAACCTCGACGAGAATATCCTTTGGGTTTTTCTTTATCATTCATATTGTATCCCCGCTAAATTTAATTTGTTTCTCTTTATAAATTTCGATGATATAAAATAGATAAAAAATAAATATCTTTACAGTATCCAGACTTAATTTACATAAAAAATAAATAAAATTACTTGTATTAAAAATACAATAAGTTGTTTGTTGCACCGAATTGGATTAAAAATAAGGTAACCGAAGCGGATATGTAAAAAGGTCGTTGGGTCAAAATATAGATAACATTCAATATTTCTGGTTACCTTTTATTATGACCCAACACGAGGGCAGTCAATATAAATATGATCTTTCTATATATTTTAGCTTAATGAACCCAAACCCAACTTGGAGGAAATAGGTTCCATACCCAACTCCGGCCTTTAGAGACCAGAACCTAAGTTCGGTACCTTTCGGAATTAAAATTCATTCATAAAATATTTTTAGTGGAAAAATATTTCACTCCTTTAAGCAAAAAAACATCAGTAGTGAGATTGAAAAATTAGAAGGAGGAGTGGGTAACCATGCAGAAATAAATATTACTAAAGAGGAAATACAAGAACTTTTTAGAAATTTGCCGGAATTACTTAAGGGGCCTGATAAAGAAGGGCAGCGAAAACTAATAGACTTTATAATAAATGAAATCAAGTGGTTTTTAAAAACAGGTGATAACGAGGGGGAAATTGAAATATTTTTTTAATGGAAACGGACATATAAAAACAAAAGAGGGTCAACCGTGTTAACCCACTTACGATAATTTCGAGGTTTCACCTCGATTGGCTCCGCGAGCAAGACTCGAACTTGCAACCCTTCGGTTAACAGCCGAATGCTCCACCATTGAGCTATCGCGGAATATTGTTCAAAAAGGAGTCTAAACATAATCACTGCACGCTAATTTGTCAATACTCCCCAGGAAATAAATTATCGCTTTCACCTCATTTTATGAACTTAATCATTATATTTACAATTTCGCTCCTGCTGCCTATCCTTACCGGCGGACCCCAGGTACCAACACCGGATGAAACATAATATTGCGTATTCCCTTTCTTCTTGTATCCTCGACTTAACTCATAAATTTTGCTTGTAATCAGGTTTATCGGAAACATCTGCCCATGATGTGTATGCCCCGATAATTGCAGATCCACTCCATTTTCCATCGCTTCTTCAAGCTGAAATGGTGTGTGATCCATAAGTATCACTGGCAGGTTTTTCTCTGAACTGTCCACTAAATCCTTTAATGGCTTTCTTTTTTTCAACCCTCTTGATCTGTCCTCTCTTCCTATCAACACAAATCCATTATTTATAGTTATTGAACTGTCCCTTAAAGGAATAACATTAAGTTCCTTCATATATTTAACCGAAGAATCCACTCCGTTTATATATTCATGGTTCCCTGTAATTCCGTATACCCCAAAAGGAGCTTTTATATCTTTAAATGAAAACCCGATTTCTTTTTCTCTTAACACCGAAGCTTTATCATCAACAAGATCCCCGGCTACAAAAACAATATCCGGGAGCAGTGTATTTATCTTCTTCACTATTCCCTCTGCAAATCCATTATCATTTGTTGAAGAAAGATGAATGTCTGAAATGAGCACTGCGTTTAATTCCTTTAAAGAAGATTTCCTCGCAGGAATTTCGATATTTAATGTTTTTATTTTTAATGTTCTTGAATTTATATATCCGCCGATAATAATAAGTATTACTATACCTGTTACAACTCCTAATGTTATTAATTTCACGGATGAATAATTATTAAAATATGGCAGGACGTTAAATCCCCAATTAATTACACGGATAACGTCCAACAATACTACTGCTAAAAAAAAGTACAGCATAAAGGCAAACCAGAATGAGCCTATTATTTCTATGGTTTCATAAATAACCGTGGAAAGGTATCTTTGCACCACTTTTGAGAAGATATAGGATAAAGATGAAAAAAGAAATATTATCAGATATATAGGACGTAAATAAGCTGCCCCTTCAAGTGCCTGCCAGCCTCTCAACCCGATATAATAGTTAACAGCAGAATATAAAGAAAGGAAAATTATGAAAAACCATGCCATCCGTTCTTACCATTTATTTTATTAAAAATTAAATTATAAACATACAAAACTATCTTTAAAATTTTGTTGACATATATAAATAGCACCTTAACCCTACTCATTCATAATTTTGAGCACGAAATTTATTTAATATCGGCTTATTATTTTATATCTTTCATTCATGAATCATAGGAAACCGGTAAGAAATATGATTAAACTCCTGCTTTTACTATCAATTATAATAGCCGCTTTTACCCCTCGGTTCTCACTCTGCCAGGAGAACCTACAAGAAAATAAAAATAGGAATGAAATAATAAATTCTAGATCAAGAATTATCTTCATCTCTGATTCATTGCTTGCTGTTGAAAAAATATTTACCCAGACCCTCTTTTCAAAGTTGAAGGAAAAATCCCTCGATGCTGTAATAAAGTTTTCTGCTTCTGCCGATTCAATTTCAAGTAATGTAAATGATTCTTTATTTTTAGTTAGAAGGGATTCACTCAAGTTAGTTAGATCATCGCTTCAGAAAAGTATTATCGCAAATTTAGAATCATTTCATCAAAAGCTGACTAATATACCTGGCTCCTATTCTGAAAAAGTAAACTCTATTAAACAGTTAACCTTTGATGATGAATCGGATGTCTCTGATACTCTCGGCATCATTGATGAAAAATTTAGGGATGCCCTAACATCATCTGTCGATGATTATTACGATAATCTTAATGACTTCGTTGATAACGCTGTTGATTCCCTGGGCAACTATTCCCAGTCACTTCTCGATAATCAGAATGATGAAAATGATCTGCTCGACAGCCTTAGGGATTATTACTATTCCTATGGACTATTCGGTAAAATCGGTTATACAAGTGATATGCAATATCGTGGTTACAAAGGTGCGGGCGCGCAAAGTGCTTTCTTTCCCGGTTTGTTCTATAACCACCCTAATGGAATTGGTGCCCTTCTAAATATTTATAACATTAGCGGAACATCTGTTCAGTGGGATGAAATTGAAATAGGTGCTTCCTATACCCACCCCTTTAATGAAAAATTATCAATGTGTCTTTCATATACTCATTATACTTTTAATGATACAAACGAATCTGCAAAACAGGGATTATCCGGAATTGCCGAAATAAATTTAAGTTACGAATTTACCTTACTTACTGCCGGCTGTTCCTTGGAAGTTGGTTTCGGAGATCAGACTGATTATTCCCTCATTGTTAATTTTTCCAAAAGAATCGAATTCGCTAAAGGAATTATTGCTGAGTTTTGGCTTGAACCTGATTTTTCGGGAATCTATGGTACGGAATCTCTTCTTAATAACCGTCTTGTTCGAAGAAAAAATGCCAAGAACAAAATAGTTAAAAAGATTGTAACTAAGACCAATAATGTTTTTTCCGTTCTTGACTATCAGCTATCCATTCCTCTTAATATTGAAATAGGAAGATTTATTATAGCTCCGGAATATGATTATAATATCCCCCTAAACCAACCTGTCAATACTGATTCTAATGCATTCGGGTTCTTTACTATAAATGTATCTGTTAAGATTTTCTAGCACAAAGAAGCTTCTCCCTTATCCACTGGCCATCCAAAAAAAGGTTATCTATCTAAATTTATTGGATTTCCTTATTTTATTTTGTAAAATTTAATAATTATTAAAAGCATTTTACTATGAAATCTTTATATCTGTTTATCACCCCTTTCATTGCCGCCGCTTTAACATTTATAACATTCCAAACAAATTTTGTAAGTAAATCTTCCGGCAGCCAGGAAAGGTTCTCAGGTGCAATGCAGTCACTCGACTTCTGGACAGTCCAAAGAGCATATCCCAATAAATATATCCCCGAAAATGCATATTATAAAGCTTATGAATCTGCCAAAACTAAATTATCAAAATCAAATATATTAACTCCCGACTGGCAGGAAATGGGTCCCCAGAATATTGGCGGCAGAACCCTTGCAATCGATATCAATCCCCTTAATCCTAATACAATTTACGCTGGATCCGCAAGCGGAGGGCTCTGGCGCAGCTATTCAGGCGGCGTAGGTGTTAAAGCTTGGAATTATGTCCCTACCGGCTTTCCTGTTCTCAGCGTCAGTGCCATTGCTGAAAATTCCACTGACACTAATGTAATTTATATTGGTACCGGCGAAGTCTATGGCTATCAGGATGCCATCGGTGGTTTAAATATTAGAACTACTCGCGGAAGCTATGGTATCGGTCTCCTTAAATCTTCTGATAACGGAACAACATGGTCCAAATCGATCAACTGGAGTTATAACCAAACACGTGGTGTTGAGGTTATTAAATTAGATCCTGTTAATCCTGATACAATTTATGCCGGAACCACTGAAGGAATTTATAAATCAACTGATGCCGGTGTCTCTTGGAATCATGTTCATTCAGTGCTGATGACTACGGATATTCTCATCCACAAACAAAATACACAGCAAATCATTGCTGCCTGTGGTAACCTTAATAGCACAGGAGCTGGTATTTATAGGTCAACCAATGGCGGAACAAGTTGGGTTCAAATAACTACTAATATTCCGGTATTTGGAGGTAAGATATTGCTTGCTGCCTATCCCGGCAGCCCAAATGTTTGCTTTGCAAGTGTCGGTATGGGAACGCTTGATGGCGCTGGTACCTTTCTTTTAAAAAGTACAGATTTCGGTTCTTCCTGGAATCAGATAAACACAACTGACTATGCAACCTATCAGGGCTGGTATTCCCATTTCGTCATCCCTCATCCCACCGATCCATCCAAACTTTTATGTGCTGGTATTGATGTTTTTAAATCTACTGATGGCGGTACAACTCTTACAAAAAAATCCAATTGGGCGGCTTGGTACTTTGACGTTCCTCCTATAGGTGGACCCGAAGGTCCCGTAACTTATTCCCACGCAGATCATCATGCTTATGCAATAAATCCTTTTAATCCTAATATGGTCTATTTCGGAAATGACGGGGGAGTATTCAGAACTACTGATTTCGGCGAGACTTTTCAGGGCTGCAATGGCGGTTACCAATCCACTCAGTTTTATAAAAGAATCGGAGTTTCTAAATCCGATTCCTCTCGAATGGTCGGCGGAATGCAGGATAACGCTACTGCTGTCTGGGAAGGGACTCTCGCCTGGAGAAGAGGTATTGGCGGCGACGGCTGCTGTGCTCAGATTTCTCCATCTCAAACAGATACAATGTATGGATCTGGTCAGTACCTTTATATAAATAGGTCAGTTAATAAAGGTGTAAGTTGGTCATATGCTGCCCCTCCCGCTATCAACTCAGCATTTAATGGTCCATTCCTTCTCGCCCCTTCTAATCCTAAAATTATTTATGCTGGGGGAGATGTAGTTTATAAATCTACAAATGCTGGATCTTTATGGACTGCTATGAACAATGGCAACGTCATAAATGGCGATCCCGTCCTATCCATCGCTGTTTCATATTCAAACCCCGATTCGGTATATGTTACGACTGCTCCCACTCTTCATTCTGCTTCCATTTTCATTTCTACAAATGGAGGTGCAAGTTGGACAAATATTACAAGCACTCTTCCCGATAGGTATCCTGTAGATATTTCTGTAGATCCGAGTAATTCATCTATTGTTTATGTCGCATTCTCAGGCTTTGGAACTTCTCATCTTTATCGCTCTTCAAATGGTGGAAATTCCTGGACGGACATTGGACAAGGTTTGCCCGATGTTCCAACTTCCGCAGTTTGCATCGATCCTTTTAATTCTTCCACTCTTTATGTCGGGAATGATCTCGGCGTTTATTACT
>OCZT010003801.1_pt1 | contig 15390 bp, 7 predicted proteins | sample 1539031 | NCBI WGS metagenome assembly OCZT01 (sample SAMEA3539308, study PRJEB22396) | soil metagenome | biome: tundra; feature: field; material: soil | place: USA | collected 2010-05 | depth 0.15 m | reverse complement strand
GGCAGGATTTTTCAGCCCGGTTACCGGCCGTGATGTCAGGGACCAGTGACATCACACCAGGCGGGCGATTGCTTGATAGCCAAACAATCCGTTGCACTAAACCGCGGCTATCCCCATTGAATTGAAGGACCAAAAGGCCGAAGATCATTCCGGTAATCGTCGGCCCTGCCCCGGCTTATCCGAGTATTCTGCGCCTGACGTAGAGTTGCCGTGCGAGCATCAACCTCGAATTTCACGCCGTTGATCTCAATGATCTTGCTTGCTTCGCTCGTAAAGTCTCTATCAATTCCGCCGAGCTTCATTGCCCACGCGTGAGGGGGTGACCGTAATGAAACACTGTTCACGGTGCAAGTGAAAAAACTGCCTGGGTGAGATAATGATCGAACGATGGACGGCTTTCCTCAGTACGCGGCCTCAGCCAAGCAAGGCGATCTCGGTGTTAGCATCGTCAGCCGGATCGTGATGGAGGATTTCGGCTGGCTGTTCAAGCGTAATCATCAGGAGCATGATTTTGGCATTGATGGCCAGATTGAGGTAATCACGAATGGTTCTGTTACAGGTCAAATGTTGGCATGCCAGATCAAATGTGGCGTTTCATTCTTCAGAGAATCAAACAAGTGGGGGTACATCTACCGAGGCGAGGAAAAGCATTTTAACTATCTGGCCAATTATCCAATCCCAATCATCATCGTAATTTGCGACCCGGAATCGCGGGAGGCGTCCTGGGTTCGATTTTGCGCCGGGGATACCCGGATTACAGAGTCCGGGTGGAAGCTGACGATTCCATTTGGGAATAAATTACCATGCTCAAAGGCTCAGTTGGAAGCATTGTTGCCTGCTGTGGCCGATCACCTCACTGACTTAAGACGGTACTGGGAGTTCAATGATCTCCTATTTGGATTTGAGGCTATTATCTTCATGATCGACAGGGAATCGGTCGAGAAACGCGATTTGTCCATCGTTACGCATTTCGTCCGGCGCCTGACCTCATCAAAGGAGTTTGCTCTCCACTGTCAAGGAAAAATCCAGTTCGGCTTTGCTGGCTATGATGATGACCCGCGAGAGCTTTTCGAAATCGACGAGGTGAGGTGGTACGTGGCCGTACTCGATCACAACTTCAATGAGCTATTTTTCTTTGCGCCACATGAGGAGCCGGCGACCACTCTATGGCTTTTCATCTTCTGCATCGCAGGTGTTTGCTGGGAGGGCGAACGATCGACTCCGGGAACCCCGCAAAAGGTTATCGTCGATCAGGAAATGCTGGGGCCTTTTTTTGAAAGGCATTTCACGTATTTGAACTACATATCGGAGTGGCTAGAATTGCCCAGTGAAGAGGTAGAGCGAATCTCTCTAGCCATTGGCAAAGTACTAGGCTATCCGGGGCCTGACGTTTCATCGAACCCGGACACTGCTTCGTGAGTCAATCGCCCTGTCCGCGAACGACATATTCGGAATCTCTGGTTCCTCCCCGCCGTCGTCTGGCGCAATTTGCTTTTCTCCCTTGTCGAGGTCGAGGATGGCGCTAAGCTGGGCGTGTCGCGCAAGCATTTCCTTTAGCTTGGCCTCGTGCTCATACGGCTTGTTGGCCTGGGCCTGATAGTCGCCAAGGGACTTTTCGAGGCGCTCTACCTGGGCGCTGTCGGTTTCGGCGTGGCGGTCGAATGATCTCAGGGCGTGCTCGGTGCTCATCGCCACGATCCCGACGGATCGCGTAAAGTGCGACGGGTGATAGGCTGCACGTTGGAAAGAATCAAGCCTGCCGCCGCGCCAATGTCAAGGATCTCTCCACGCAGCCATGCCAGCCGAGGGGCATCGAGGTATCCGGAAATCAAGAGCCTTCACCAAAATTGTGCGGCTTAGCTTTACCACCCGATTCATGAGATCAGCTACCATAAGATCCTCTATGGTGCAAATCCCGGCGGATTCGGGGCCGACCCGGCTGGATTCCGTCCCGGAACCCGGCCAGGTGGTCAGGGTTCGCTCCCGACAGTATCTGGTCGAAGAGGTAGAGGCGCCAGCGAATGCGTCACGTGACCAGACCTTGGTCAGCCTGTCCTGCCTTGACGACGATGCACAGGGCGTTCCGTTACAAGTCCTTTGGGAACGCGAGGTGGACGCCGAAATCGTCCAAGGGTCCAACTGGCAGGAAGTCGCTAGCCGCGGGTTTGATCCGCCCCACCTGTTCTCGGCATTCCTTCACACGCTGCGCTGGAATCTGGTCACCTCCACGAATCCGCGGCTATTCCAGTCGCCGTACCGGGCTGGGATCGAAGTAATGGCCTACCAGTTGGAACCACTCCGCAAGGCCCTTCTCCTTCCCCGCGTCAACCTGTTCATCGCCGACGACGTGGGTCTCGGCAAGACCATTGAGGCCGGCCTCATCATGCGGGAACTGCTGATGCGGCAGAAGGTGAAGCGGATCGTCGTCGCCTGCCCGGCATCGGTGCTGTTGCAGTGGCGGGACGAATTGGAGACCCGCTTCGGCTTGACGTTCGTGGTCCTGGACCGCGAATACGTCCTGAAATGCCGGCGGGAGCGCGGCTACGGCGTCAACCCTTGGAGTACGCACACCCGCTTCGTCATCTCGCACTCCCTGCTGCGCGACGAGGCCTACGCCGGACCGCTCCGCAACTGGCTGGACATTTACCCGTCCGGCTCCCTACTGATCCTGGACGAGGCGCACAATGCCGCGCCGGCCAGCGGCAGCCGTTACGCCATCGACTCGCATTTCACCCACGTCCTGCGCGACCTTACCCAGCGGTTTGAGCACCGGCTTTTTCTGTCCGCCACACCGCATAACGGCCACTCCAACAGCTTCTCCGCCCTCCTGGAGATGCTGGACCCGCAGCGTTTCTGCCGTGGCGTCCCCGTCAAGAGCCAGAAACTGCTCCGCGACGTCATGGTCCGCCGCCTCAAGAGCGACCTGCGCGAGGTCTCCGGCGGGTTCCCGCTCCGCAAGGTCATCCAGCACGACATCGTCCGTCTCCCAGAGGACGCACCGGAGCTCGTCCTCGCACGCCTGCTCAAGGAATACCGCCACCTCCGCGATGCACGTTTTGCCCGCGTATCCAAGTCCCAGCAGGCGGCCGCCGCCCTGGTGGTCACGTCCCTCCAGAAGCGACTCCTATCATCCACTGAAGCCTTTGCGCAGACGCTGCGGGTTCACCGTCGCAGCATCGAAACCAAAGCGGACGCAAAACAGGCTGAAGCCATCGAACTAATGCTGCTGGAGGCCCCTGTCGCCGACGACGACCGCGCCGAGCTAACCGAAGATCAGGTTTCCGAAGAGACTGATGCCGCAATGACAGCGGCCACACGCCGCAGCGAGTCCGCCGAAACCGATGCCACGCTCATCGCCCAAGAGCGTGCCTTATTGGAATGCATGACAGTGATTGCCGAGGCCTCCCGCGGCTTGGCTGATCCCAAGGTCAAATTCCTCACCGGCTGGATTCATGAGAACCTCTGTCCCGATCACCGCAATTGGAACAGCCGCCGCGTGGTGATCTTTACCGAATACGCCGACACCAAGCGGTACCTGGAGCAGCAACTCCGTGCTGCCCTGGCCGATACCGACCGCGCCGACGAACGCATAGGCACGTTCCACGGCGGGATGGGCGAGGATTCCCGCGAGGAGATCAAGAAGGCGTTCAACGCCGCTCCGGAGAAACACCCGCTTCGCATCCTCATCGCCACCGACGCGGCGCGGGAAGGCGTCAACTTGCAGAACCACTGTGCCGACCTGTTCCATTTTGACGTGCCGTGGAACCCGTCCCGCATGGAGCAGCGCAACGGCCGCATTGACCGAAAACTCCAGCGGTCGCCGGAAGTGCGGTGTCACTACTTCGTCTTCCGCCAGCGGCCTGAGGACCGGGTGCTGGAAGTGCTCGTCAAGAAGACTAAGATCATTGAGGCCGAACTGGGGAGTCTGTCGCCGGTGCTGGAGCGGCGCATCACCGACCTGCTCGCCGGCGGTCTGGATCCGAGTCTGGAAAGCAAAATCACGGCTCTGGAAGTGACGGCTACCGACCGCTCAGTGGTGGAAGAAGAACTGGAAGCATCCCGGGAACGCAAGGTGGAGCTTGAGGCGCAACTCTCGGTGCTGCGGGACATGCTCGCCACGTCCCAGAAGTATATCGGTCTGGACGAGCAGCATTTCCGCGATGCCATTTCGTCCTCGCTGGAATTGCTGGGCGCCGAGCCGTTGCAACGCATGAACGGTGATGGCCGCTGGAAGTTTCCGGCACTGGACGGGAGTCGGTCCGATTGGGTCTACACGCTGGACTCGTTGCGCGCCACCAGACCGCGTGACCAGAAACCGTGGGAATGGCGGCGGGAGTCGCCGATCCGGCCTGTGGTCTTCCAGGACTCCGGCAGCCTCGATGACGATGTAGTCCACCTCCACCTGGAACACCGCGTGGTGCAGCGCCTGCTGAGTCGCTTCCTCTCGCAGGGGTTTGTCTATCACGATCTCTCCCGCGCCTGCGTGGGGCAGACCCGGGACACCACCCCGAGGGTGATCCTGCTCGGCCGGCTTTCGTTGTACGGCCCCAACGCGTCTCGCCTCCACGATGAAATCGTGCCGGTCACAGCCCGCTGGAACGATCCCGAGATTCGGAAGGAAAAGCTGCGCCCCTACGCTGAGGACACCGAGGCCAAAACACTGGACCTCCTGGAGGAAGCATTCGCCCACGCCCGGGAGCGCCGGATCGCACCGGAGGTGCAGGATCGTCTGGCGAGGAGCGCCGCACCTGATGTAGCTGAACTCCTTCCCGCTTTGGAGCAGCGCGGCGAAACGTTGGCCCGCCGTGCTACTGAGCTGCTCGCGTCTCGCGGAGAGAAGGAAGCCAGTGAGATGGCGGCCATCATTGAATCCCAACGTACCCGGATTCTGGCCACTGCCAAACGTTACGATGAACGCCAGCAACGGCTGGAGTTCGACGAAGAAGACGAAGCGACCAGGCGCCAGCGCGACGCGGAGCGGAAGGGCTGGAACAAGCGCCTGGGGGAGATCGGGAAAGAGCTTACCATCGAGCCGGAGCGGATACGGAACACCTACATTGTGAAAGCGACGCGCATTCAACCGGTCGGCCTGGTATACCTCTGGCCGATCTCCGGCTGATCGCGCCCGGCATGGAACTCCCATGAGTCAAGACCCCGAATTGCGAGCGCATCAGGAGTGGCTTGGGTTCCTACAGCCTTCCGGCCTGGTGGTGTCCCCTGCCGCGCTGCGGGACGCGCAGGCGTACGTCAACAAGAACATCTTCCGCGAGCAGGAGATCCTCAAGCAGTTGGCCGGGTGGGGCGTTGCCGATCCCCCTCGCATTCTGAGTTTTCCCAATCTCGGCTCTCAATTCTTCGGTTGGGAACTGGGTGACCTTGCGGGCGCTCCCGGCGGCCCCGAGTTGCCCAAGGCTCTGGAAGTGCCTCTGCCGGACTACAGCGAGGTTCTCGCACCCACCTATGCGGTCCCCGACCCTGCAAACCAGGGTTCTTGGCTGATGCTGGTGAAAGTGGTGCCGTCCGGCGCGAGTTTGGATGAACTGCCGGCCGAACAGGACCACCGCTGGCACGCCAGCCCTCAGTCCCGGTTTGAGCGCCTCCTGCGCGAGAATCAGATTCCCATCGGCCTGTTGTGCAACGGCGACTCCATCCGGCTGGCGTACGCGCCCCGCGGAGAATCGGCCGGCCATCTCACTTTCCCGGTGCAGGAGATGTGCGAGGTCGCTGGCCGGCCGATCACGGCGGCTCTCCACCTCCTCCTTTCCGCCGACCGCCTGTTCTCGCTGCCTGCCAACCAGCGCCTGCCTGCGATCCTCCAACAGAGCCGGAAATACCAGAACGAAGTTTCCACCAAGCTGGCAGAGCAGGTGCTGCGTGCCCTCAACGAGCTGATGCGCGGCTTCCAGGCGGCGAATGAGGCCAGCCGCGGCGAATTGCTGAGAGAGGTTCTGCGCGACGCCCCCTCTGACGTATACGGCGGGCTCCTCACCACGCTGATGCGCCTCGTCTTCGTGCTCTACGCGGAGGACCGCGGGTTGGTCTCCACCGACCCCGTCTACCTCAATAGCTACTCCATCAGCGGCCTGTTTGAGCGACTACGCGAAGACGCATCCCTCTACCCGGACACGATGGATCAGCGGTACGGGGCATGGGCGCAGATCATTACGCTCAGTCGCCTCATCTATGACGGCGGTGGTCACGGAACGCTACACTTGCCTCCCCGCCACGGTCGCCTGTTTGATCCCGATGCCTACTCGTTCCTGGAAGGGCGGAGATTCCGCACGTCCCGCTCCGTGACGGAGTCGCTCACACCGCCCCGGGTGTCCGACGGGGTCATGTTTCGCGTGCTCCAGGATCTCATGGTCCTCGACGGCGACCGCCTATCATACCGCAGCCTCGATGTAGAGCAGCTCGGTTCGGTGTATGAGGCGATGATGGGATTCGAGGTGCGGACCGCGTCAGGACCATCGATCGGTCTGCGTCCCGATCACGTCGTCTTCAACCTGCAAGACGTCCTGGAACAGCGCGCCGGGGACCGAAATAAATGGATCAAGGAACAGGCCGGCTGCGAGCTGAGTGGCAAGGCCCTGGAGCAACTCAAGCAAGCCGCTTCGGCGGACGATCTAATGGCGGCGCTGGACCGCCGCCGGTCGCCGCTGACGCCTTCCGTTATCCCCTCCGGCGCGATATATCTCCAGCCTACCGAGGAGCGCCGTCGATCCGGGTCACACTACACGCCGCGGTCGCTAACCGAGCCGATTGTCCGAACGACCTTGCAGCCCATACTTGTGGCGCTGGGCGAGAAGCCGCGCCCCGAGCAGATCCTGGACCTAAAAGTGTGCGACCCGGCGATGGGGTCCGGAGCGTTTCTTGTAGAGGCGTGCCGTTATCTCGGTGACGCGTTGGTAGAGGCCTGGACAGTCCACGGTGGGATGCCAGTGATCCCGCCCGATCAGGAACCGGTTCTTCACGCACGCCGCTTAATCGCACAACGATGCTTGTACGGCGTAGACAAAAACCTGTTCGCTGTTGACCTGGCCAAGCTCTCCTTATGGCTGGCGACATTGGCGAAGGATCACGCGTTTACTTTTCTGGATCATTCCCTGCGTGAAGGCGACTCGTTGGTCGGGCTGACGCGCCGGCAGATCGCAGCATTTAACTGGGTACCCGATGCCACCGCCTTCCCGGTCCAATTTCTGGAGAAGCGCATCCGCCTCGCGACGGAGTTCCGCCAACGCATCCTGGCCGCGGCGGACGACGTCCCGTACACGCAATTGCTGCAGAACCTCAACAGTGCCGACGATGCACTTTCGCTGCCCCGGGAGGTTGGCGACGCTGCTGTGAGCGTGTTTTTCAGCGGAGCCAACGCAGCCGCGCGCGAGCGTGAGCGCAAAGCCATGCGCGTGCGTGTAGAGGAGATTCTTCGCGGCGCAGTCACGGAATCTCTGCCCGCCGCCCCTGCCGGCATGGTGCCATTCCACTGGGAACTGGAGTTCCCGGAAGTCTTCAGTGGCGATACCGGCGGCTTCAACGCGATTGTGGGTAATCCACCCTTTGCTGGAAAGAACACACTCATCGCCGGTCACGTGCCCGGATACGTTGACTGGTTGAAGGCGATTCACGAGCAGTCACACGGCAATTCCGACCTTGTCGCTCATTTCTTCAGGCGTGCATTTACCCTTCTGTGTCCCCATGGCCGATTCGGGCTGATCGCCACCAACACTATTGGCCAAGGCGATACACGCTCCACCGGACTACGATGGATCTGCACCCATGGAGGCACGATCTATCAAGCGCGCAAGCGGTTGAAATGGCCGGGCCAAGTCTCAGTCGTCGTTAGCGTAGTCCACCTAGCCAAGGAGTCGGTTGATGGCCCCTATATCTTGGATGGTCGCGAAGTTCCGATAATTACCGCCTACTTGTGCTATTCCGGGGGCCATGAAGACCCCGCTATTCTGAAGGCGAACCGTGGTAAGAGCTTCCAGGGCAGCACCGTTCTAGGAGCAGGGTTCATGTTCCAGGACGCGGGGCCCGAGCATGGCGCTACCTCCTTAGCCGAAATGGAACGTCTGATCACCATCAACTCCCGTAACAAAGAACGGATCTTTCGGTTTGTCGGAGGAGAGGAACTGAATGACAACCCCGTGACGGCATCGCCACGATACGTGATCAACTTCGCAGATTTTCCTCTTCGTCGGGTTGATCTAGGCAGACCCTGGGCAGACGCTAATGAGGACGAAATAGGAGCCTGGCTGCGCAGCGGGTTGGTGCCTCTGGATTACCCTCATCCTGTCGCAGCGGATTTTCCAGATCTGCTGAGGATAGTTGAAGAGAAGGTCAAGGGAACGAGAGCATCACATTCGACGGCACCTTGGTGGCAATTCGAACGGTTGCGCGGTGAGATGTATGCTGCCATTCGCACTCTGCGTCGTGCCCTTGCCGTCTCGCGTGTTCGAGCTACCGGATTTGCGTTCGTTCCGCCAGATATTATTGCCTCCGAGCAACTCATCGTCTTTGCCTTTGAAAATCACGCTCCATTCTGTATACTGCAATCTCGAGTTCACGATACTTGGAGCCGGTTCTTTAGCGGCACCGCACTGGATCTGATTCGCTATACGAAAACCGACTGTTTCGAGACGTTTCCGTTCCCGGACGAATTCGCGTCAAATCTGTCGCTTGAAGAGGCGGGAAGAGCCTGTTATGCCTTCCGCTATCAACTAATGCAGCGAGAAGACGCAGGGCTCACCACTATCTACAATCGGTTCGACGATCCCGACGTACAGGGTTCGGATCTCCTTCGACTTCGCGAATTGCATGATGTAATGGACCGAGCAGTCCTCGATGCCTACGGTTGGGACGACATCCGGCCGCACTGTGAGTTCATTCCCGAGTTCGAGGACGACGAGGACGACGACGAAACCGGCCGGCCACGTCGCAAAAAGTATCGGTATCGGTGGCCGGACGACATCCGCGACGACGTTCTCGCCCGTCTGCTTGAGTTAAACCGCCAACGAGCCGAACTGGAAACTTTAACCGGCGCTGCCGCTGAGAGCGCAAAACCGAAGAAAAGGGCGCCGAAGGCAGCGAGTAAATTGAAGCTAACCGGACCGACGCTATTCACTGCGGAGGACGAATCCAAATGAAGTCTGTTGAAGTTCGAGACGCGTTGGTAGATGTTCTGCGGCTTGATCTGGTCGGTCCCGAGCCGGGCGGTCAGCACGAAGCGGAAGTTGTGCCGACGCCACCGTCACGCTGGTACCTCACTGGATTCCTGGTCCCGTTTGAAGCTCCATCCAGCCAGCGGGAAGATCAAACCTCCGATGAGCAACTCGACCTCCTGCCGAAGGAAAGCAAAGCAGGCGACGACGAGAACGCGCCAGAGGCGGCATCCGCGAGGCGTGCGCCATTCCCGTCCTCTATCGGCCTGAGCGTGCTCGTCCCAGCCGAATCCCAGAACATTCGCGCTACCGTCCGGTGCGGCGACTACCGTGCTGTGGTCGCCGTGGGCGGGGCCACGGTCTGGCAACGCTCGCAATTCCAAGAGCCGGTCGACCTTCCTATTCAACCGCAGACCATCCCAGTTCCCAATGGCAGCGGATTGGAACTGGTAGTCTCGGTGCGCACCGTGACCGCCGGAGAGAGTTTCGGAAAGGCCGGCCTCCGACTGGTCCCATCCGGCGTGCGTGCGGTCTCCGTATTCCTGGTCAACAAGCGCCCGCCGGCGCCCGATGAGCGACGGGACGAAGCGTACGCATTTCAGGCAGAACTCGTCCTGCATGCCGACAAAGCTCTGGTGCCCCGCCCCAATCTCCAGGGCTTGGGCGCCGACGATTGGGACGAACAGGTTGCCGATCTTCAATACCGCGATGTCGGCGAATTCGTTGTCGGCCACGGTGTGTCCGCTCACGCCATCTGTACCGCGGACGGGCATTGCCACGAAGTGCAGTCCGTATGGATTCCATCTGCGGAAGTGGAGAAGGTGGAGCCGACCAGGCTGGATGCCGTCGAACTGTCCATGGAAGCCTTGGCGGCGCTGACCACCGCGGGAGACGTGAGAGCGAAACTGTCTGCCCTAACGGTCGCGTACCGGACGTGGATCGGCGAGCAGCCGGTTCCAGCAGAGCCGACGAGAGCGGAAGTTGCGCGGCAGTTGCTGCTCAAGGCCGAGTACGCCGCAAAACGGATTGACGGAGGCCTGGCTGCCCTGGGCGATCCGCTCGTGCTGGATGCCTTCCTGACCGCCAACAAGGTGATGGCGGCGGCTGCGCGCCGCGGGCGGCCAAATGAGGCGCCGAAGTGGCGTCCGTTCCAGCTTGCGTTCCTGCTGTTGAATTTGGATGGCATTGCCGATCCGCTTCATGGCGACCGGGAACTGGTGGATCTGCTGTTCTTCCCGACGGGCGGCGGCAAGACGGAAGCCTATCTCGGTCTGGCCGCTTTCACCCTGATCTTGCGGCGGCTGCGGAATCCGGGGATCACTTCCGCGGGGTTGAGCGTCCTCATGCGGTATACCTTGCGGCTACTGACTCTGGATCAATTGAGCCGCGCCGCCACGCTCATCTGCGCGCTCGAACTGGAGCGGCAGAACGATGTGGTGCGGCTGGGGAAATGGCCCTGTGAGATCGGGCTGTGGGTGGGCCAGGCGGCGACGCCGAACAAGATGGGGTACAAGGGCGATAGCGATCCGCACTCCGCCCGCACCCGCACCACCACTTTCCAGAATGACGACCGCCGGCCATCGCCCATCCCGCTGGAGAACTGTCCATGGTGCGGCACGAAATTCACCCGCAACTCCTTCAGCCTCAAGCCCAACCAGGACCATCCGACCGACTTGCGGATCATCTGCGCTAACCGCCGCTGCGAGTTTACAGGCAACAACCCGCTTCCCATCCTGGCTGTAGACGAGCCGATCTACCGGCGTCTGCCGTGCTTTCTGATTGCCACGATGGACAAGTTCGCCGGTTTGCCGTGGGTCGGCCCGGTGGGCGGGCTATTCGGGAAAGTCGAGCGACACGACGATTCAGGTTTCTACGGGCCGTGCGATCCCCTGGCCGGCAGCAGGATGGACAAGGCGTTGCTGCCTCCCGACCTGATCATCCAGGACGAACTGCATCTCATCTCGGGTCCTTTGGGCACCATGGTCGGCCTGTACGAGACGGTGATTGACGAGCTGAGCAGCAGGGCGCAGGAGGGCCATGTGATCCGGCCCAAGATCGTCGCGTCAACCGCCACGGTGCGGAGGGCGGAGGCGCAGATCCGGGCCATCTTCACGCGCAGCGGAGTGGAGATCTTCCCTTGTCCCGGGCCGGACCGGACGAATTCGTTCTTTGCGAAGACGGTCAGCAGCACGGTCAAGAACGCACGGCGGTACATCGGCGTCGGGGCACAGGGCCGCAGCCCCAAAGTCATAATGTTGCGTACGTACCTGGCCTTGCTGGCGGCAGCGCAGAAGGTGTTTCTTGCGGAGGGCGGTGAAAAGAACGCCAAAAACGCGGCCGATCCTTACATGACGCTGGTCGGGTACTTCAACGCCTTGCGCGAGTTGGGAGGCTGTCGCCGGATTGTGGAGGACGAAGTCACGTCGCGCGTGTTGGCTTACGGAAGCCGCAAACGGGTTGGGGAGAGCAAAGGTTCCTTTGCGAACCGCGAAATCCAGTTTGAAGTGGTCGAGCTTACCTCCCGAGAGAACACCAGCAAGGTGGCCAATTCCAAACGCCGGCTCGGCCTGTCGTTCACCGAGAAGGAGCGGGTTGACGTGTCCCTGGCGACGAACATGATCTCCGTCGGACTGGACATTACGCGCCTCGGCCTGATGGTGGTGTTCGGGCAACCGAAGACGACGGCGGAGTATATCCAGGCCACCAGCCGCGTAGGACGCGATGACGAGCGGCCTGGACTGGTGGTGACCCTGGTGAACGTCCACAAGCCTCGCGACCGTTCGCACTACGAACGGTTTGAAAGCTATCACTCCACCTTTTACCGGGCGGTGGAGGCGAGCAGTGTGACGCCCTTCTCCCCGCGGGCGATTGACCGCGGCATCGCGGCTGTCACCGTGGCGCTTGCGCGTCAGGGATGCGCGCCGCTTACTCCGTCGCGGCAGGCGGCGGTGGTGTCGCAGCAACGTCCCAATCTGGAGTTCGTTGCCGACGCCATTGCCGGCCGCGCCGAGCGGCACGCCAAGCTCAGCAACACGGAGAGCGAGGAACTGCGGCAGAAGCTGCGGACGCGGGTGAACGACCTACTGGACGAGTGGAGCAAAATCGCGGAAAGAAAGCGGGATGCCGGAGCCGGCCTGAAATACCAGGAGTACGAGGATGGCGGCGACCCGCACCTGCTTTACGACCCGCTTGACCCGGAATTGGCGAAGCAGCCGCCCGGGGCCGCCAAGTTCCGGGCGCACCGGTCCATGCGGGATGTAGAACCGAGCGTGAACTTGTGGGTCCGGCAGATGAACGGGATCGAAGTTGAGGCGGAGGATGCGGAATGAGCGGCGGCAAGAAGAAGAGCGCGCGTCCCCAGGGTCAGATACGGCAAAGCCAGATCATCACCACCTTCGGTCCGGGCGCCCTTGTGGATCTGCCGGACTATGCCGCAATTGTCGGCGGGTTGGAAATGTGGCAGGGTGCTGACCGCCAGATATTTGAGGAACGGCTCACAACGAAATTGCAGACGGTACTAGGTGTGCCGGGTTTGAAGCTGTTTGCCCCGCCTGCGGACAACAAGGACCCGCAGGCGCCCAGGACGGGGATCTCGGTATGGATGTTCCCAGAGTGGTTCGTCGCGCAGTATGAGGTCCGCGGGCTGGGCGATGTCCGGTCGCGCCCACTCGTCCACCGGGAGGCGTTGGTGACTCGAAAGTTCCTAGTGGACCGGCGGAAGTTTCCGGTGGTCCCGATCCGCTTTGTGCAGGCATGCCTTAATGGCCATATCAGCGACATCGACTGGTACGGCTTCGTTCACGGCCATACGGCCACGTGCCGCCGGCAGATGTTCGTGGATGAGCGCGGTACGGGCGGAGACCTTTCGGAAATCACGATCCGGTGCGAGTGCGGGCAGTCCAGGCCCCTGATCAGCGCAGCGAAGCTCTCCGAGAACGCGCTGGGCTTCTGCAAGGGCAAGCGTCCATGGCTCGGCATGGCGGCCGACGAAAGGTGCGGTGGCGCCAACGGCAAACCGGAAATCAGCCGCTTGCTGATCCGGTCCGCCAGTAATTCCTATTTCCCGCAGACGATGAGCGTCATCTCTATCCCCGATTTCAACGAGAAGGTGCGGAAGGCGGTGGATAAGGTGTGGGATGACTTCCTCTCGGGAGTCGATTCCATAGATACGCTGAAGTACGAGCGCAAGAAGGTCAAAGTGAACGCCGCACTGGATGGTCTTTCGGACGAGGTCGTAATGGCCGAGATCGACCGGCGGCAGACGGGGCAGGGCGGAACTAAGAAGAGCGTCAAAGAAGACGAGATTGAAACTCTGCTTTCCAGCCAGGTGGAGATGGGCGAGGACATCCTGGACGGCGACTTCTATGCGCGCGTGCTGCCGAAGAAGGGCGTCGCCACTGGCGTCGCCGCCAAGATTGACCGGATTGTGCTGGTCCACCGGCTGCGGGAGGTAGTGGCGCAGGTAGGTTTCACGCGGTTTGAGGCCGCCATGAATGAGGTGAACGGCGAGCTGAACCTAAATGTTCGCAGGGCGCCGCTGGCGCGGGACATTTCGTGGGTGCCGGCCGTGGAGAACCGCGGCGAGGGTGTGCTCATTGCGCTAAAGGCCGCGGACATTGCCGCGTGGCAGACTCGCCCGGACGTGCAAAAGCGGGGCCTGGAGTTGTTACAGGGGTTCAAGGCGTGGGAACATGCCCACCCGCACGCCAAGGCCTCGTTTCCCGGCCTGCCGTACATCCTGCTGCACTCGCTGTCGCATTTGCTGATTACCGCGGTCTCCCTTGAGTGCGGTTATTCGGCAAGCTCCATCCGCGAGCGGATCTACGCCGGGCCATCCGGCTACGCGATCCTGTTGCACACGGGCACGCAGGACGCGGAGGGGACCCTTGGCGGGCTCGTGCAGGTCGGGCGGAAGATTGAGGATCACCTGCGGAACGCGCTGGACCTGGGGCGCCTGTGCTCCAGCGATCCGGTGTGCGCCCAGCATTATCCGCAGGACAGGCACGAGGAGCGGTTCCTGATGGGCGCTGCCTGCCACGGCTGCGTGCTCATTGCGGAGACCTCGTGTGAGCGGTTCAATCAGTACCTGGACCGCTCGCTGGTAGTGGCCAACGTTGGGGCGACCGGCGCCGAGTTCTTCCGGGATTCGGAGTTATGAACTCTCCCCTGCACAACCTTTCCAAGGTAGCGATGCTGGATTTGGCCGCGGACCTGGGGAGCGGTCGCCTCTGCCCGCCGTATACGCCAATGGCGGTCGGCTTGGGGCTGCCGGCGGGCACAGGTGCCGAGACGGCGGCTGAACTGGAACTTCTGCGGGCGACCGGCATGCAGCCTGTGCACATCGCCGCTATGCTGAAGCTGCTGGCGGTAGAGCGGGAGCACGCACAGGAAGTCGCCGACCGGCTGCAGTTGGTATGGACAGGACCGGACGCGCCGGGGTCCGTGGGCCGCGACACTGGTGTCGTGGTCAGGGAACTGTTCGACGGTGCGAGGAAAAGCGTCCTGGTCTCCACCTTTACGGTGAGGGCCGGCGCCGAAGTGTTTGCCGCGCTGGCGGATCGGATGCGGGAAGTGCCGGACCTGGCCGTTAGGATCGTCGTGAACGTGAGCCGGACGAAGGAAGACGGGCTTGCCCCGGATGCAGAGGTCGTTCAGCGGTTCGCCGAGAGCTTCAGGAAGAAGCATTGGCCGTGGTCGGCGCGGCCGAAGGTATTCTACGACCCCCGCGGGCCATCCTTAGACGACCGGATCAGGGCCAGTCTCCACGCCAAATGCATCGTGGTGGACGACGAAACGGCATTCATTACGTCGGCCAACTTCACTGAATGGGCGCAGGAGCGGAACGTCGAGGCGGGCGTGCTCGTTCGTGATCCAGTCTTTGCGCGCGCACTACGTCAGGAATTTGACTGCCTGATTGTCGGGGCGCTGAAACCGCTGCCGAGCTTCGCGTAGAGCTATGTCTGCCTTCCCCTCTTTCACTGAGCCGCGTCGATGGCCGTCCCCGCTTCCTGACGCGACCGGCAGCAAGCCGCTCCAAGCTTTCGATGGCTGCCGCCAGCGCGTCCCGTTCGGCTTTCAGGTACTCAATGATCCGGTTAAGGTCCACCTTTACGCCGCCTTCAAAAGCCGGGCGACGTACTCGTGCCTCCACGGTGAACCCTGGCGGGTCCGGATCTTCAGCCGGTTCAACTGGTCGGCGATCTTCCGGAGTGATTTGCCGCCCTTCCTGAGC
>OCZT010003800.1_pt1 | contig 15391 bp, 14 predicted proteins | sample 1539031 | NCBI WGS metagenome assembly OCZT01 (sample SAMEA3539308, study PRJEB22396) | soil metagenome | biome: tundra; feature: field; material: soil | place: USA | collected 2010-05 | depth 0.15 m | reverse complement strand
TAGTTTGCATCAGAATCCTATGACCTTTTTCAGGAAGAATATCCAGAATAATATTGCAGATAGGATAATAGTATCCATTCATCGTGTTATGTCCAAGAACTATATCACCATCGACAGTCATACTACCCGTTGCTATAAATGAACTGCAAGACTCTTTCACCGGATCCGGGGAGTTTACTCCAATGGAATCCTTTACCATAGGCCACCAATACCACAAAAGTTCCATATATCCATTAAGAGAAACCATTTCATCCCGGGTAGTCGAAACTCCGGACGCCTTCATCCCTTCAACCATGCCATCAATCTCTGCAAGATTTTCCGGATCTGTTTTTGGGGTCAGTATATCATGTGCCCGGTCGACATACCAGCTCCACTTCATTGCTGTCTGGTATTTCCAAACTTCAGAAAGGATACGGATAGATTCTTTGATTTCTTTGGAAAGTAAATATCCATGCTGAAATCCCCTTTCTTCCGGATTTCCTTCAATATGAAGGTAAATCCACCCGTTTTTTTCATGCCGGTTTGCTTTTGAGAGCCATGTTTTCTGTTCATTTGTAAGCTGATTGGCGGTTTGACTTTGACCCCACCAGGTGGAGCACAAGAAAACCGACAAAAGGAGAATAATTACTTTTTTCTTCATTGTAGATTAAATTTTAAATTTCTAATTGATAATGAAGCCACTACATATTGTCTTAAGATTAATTACAATCATATTTATTAATTCTGATGTGCATTGGTGCTTCTATCTAACAGGTCATCAGTTTTTCCTTCCAATTTCTCAATTGTTTTTTTCGCATTCGCCAATCTTATTTTTCTATTATTCTGAACCAATTTTGCTGTTGCCCATTTTTCAATTCTGTGATGAAGCGGAACAAGCAATGCGGCAACACAAACCAAAGCCGATAACATCACCAGGGGAGTGTGATTTGTTACTTTCGCTAAAAAAGGATGCAGTAATAAATTGAGAAACTCAAATACAATCAGCAAAGCCATCACACCTAAAAATTCAATCAGCTTTGTATTGGTAATAAAACTGCGGCTGAGTAATAAAAACAGAATGCTAAAGGTGATAATGCCGAGCGAAATTAATACATATTGAATGTTTAGTTTGCGTTGTTCTTCTGCTTTTATTTTTTCCGCTGCTATTTCCTTCTGATGTAATTCATCTTCAAATGTCATCAATTGTGTTTGCTGAATTATTTTGGCACTGAACAAACTGTCATTCGCCATCCTGTATATCTCTGAGTATTTAAAAGCACTGTCGATATTACTATTCCTGTAGATATCCAAAAGCAATTTTGCGGATTTAATACTAAAATTAGAGAATGCACTATGTTGCACAACGGCAATAGCCTTTTTGGCATAGACCGAACTGGAGTCATTCTGGTCTAGATCATGGAAATATTGTGCTTCAGCAGTATAAGCCCAATTAAGTTGCTTGGATGATTTTGTTTTATAACCTTCCTGTATAGCCAAATTAAAATAACTGATGGCAAGAGACGAATTGCGCATCTTACCTTGTATGCTACCAAGGTTTTTAAGTGTATAGCTTAAATTATCGTAATAATGAATCCGCATACAAAGTTCATAATCTCTTTGTGCATACATTAATGCAGAATCTATTTTGTTCATCTCCATATACACCTGGCCCAGGTTTTGAAAAGCCGAGGTTTGCAATTCATAGTCTTTTAACTTAGAACCTGTTTCCGCTGCCGACAGATAAAGTCTGATGGCTTTGGGATAATCTGTTTGGTCTTTGTAATTATGGGCAAGGTTAAATTCTGTATTAGCTATCAATTCTCCATTTCCGGTCTCCCGGGCTAATTCAGTTGCTTTTAAGTTATATTCTAAACTTTTTGAGGTATTGCCAAATGATCTGTAATCATAGCCTATTTCAGTCAACGCCATTGCTTCAGTTATTTTGTCTTTGTTTTTTTGTGATTGCAGCAAAAGATTTTGGGCATTTTGCATATCCAATACCGGGTCAGAATCAGCTGTACTTGAAAAAAAATGGTTAATTAAATCGATACGGGTGTTATCATCTTGTTCAGCAGCAATTTTTTTAAGCATTGTATCAAAGTTTTCACCTTGAGAAAAAGCAGCGTTGATGCTTAATAAAAGACTAAAGAGAATTATTACTTTTTTCATATCCCTTTCCCCAATTATTATTTACCCGATTAATATCAGGATAAACTTTATCCGGATCAATCACAATACTTTGAATTGGTTCTGTTGTTTTGGTTTTAAAAACATACTTGTTGTTATATTCCCAAACCTCCACAGGAAATTTAAAAAGTTCCTTTTTACCACTTGCAGTTGTAATTTCTATTGTCATAGGCATGGCAGCCTTTTCTAAATTTACAATGGTAATATTTGCTCCTTTAGATGGATCATTATTTATATAATCCATGCCAGTAATTGCCTGATCCAGTTTGTAATTTTCTATAAACATTCCCTTCCAAAACCAGGTAAGGTCTTCTCCGGTAGAATTGTTTATGCTACGGAAAAAATCCCATGGTGTGGGATGCTTGAAAGCCCAATCGTGAATGTATTTTTTAAATGAATAATCAAACCTCTCTGCACCAATTATTTGGTCTCTTAATAGGCGCAAAACGTATGCAGTCTTCAGGTATTGAGTAGTGTATAACGATTTACTTTGCATAACATCAGGACGTGTCAGAACAGGCGCTAAACTGTCAGTAAAATATCGTTCTAAAGGAAGTTCTTTAGCAAAATAACCCTTAAATTCACCATTATTGAATGATGCTTCTGCCATATTATCAATAAAGACATTTAATCCTTCATCCATCCACGCATATTTGCGTTCATTGCTCCCAACAATCATCGGAAACCAGCTATGACTTAATTCATGTTTTACCACCCTCCAAAACTCATTGCCTGTAGTCTTTTCTGAACAAAATACAATACCGGGATATTCCATTCCATCTACATTAGAAGCCACGTTTACAGCACATGGATAAGGATACTCATACCATATTTTTGAAAAATATTCAATGGAGAATTTGATATATTCACTCGATCTTTCCCAACTCCCCGGTTGCTTCGACTCCACGGGATAAAGAGAAATACCCAACGCTTTCTTACCACTTGTAAGGTTTATTCTTATTCCCTCCCATACAAAAGATTTTGAGGCAGCCCATGCAAAATCCCTGGAGTTATTAATCTTAAATTTCCAGGTACAGGTTGGTTTAGATGGTCTTGATGAAACATCGGTTACTTCTTCAGGGGTCCTTATAAATACTTTTTGTTCACTGTTTTTAGCTTCTTCCCATCGTTTCAATTGCAGGGATGTCATCACTTCTTGCGGATTTAATAATTCTCCTGAAGCTTCGACTATGTATGTAGAAGGCAAAGTCAGGTTTACCAGAAAATCGCCATATTCCAAATAGAATTCCCCATTTCCCAGGTAAGGTAAGGTATTCCAACCCTCTACATCATCCAGTACACAAAGGCGTGGATACCATTGTGCTATGGAATAAATAGCACCATTCTTTGTCGGCAGAATATCAGTTCTGTTAACACTACCATTACTATAAAAATGTTCAGGTATGGTATAGCTGTATTCAATTTTAAAAGTGATCTTTTCCCCTGATGGTAAAGGCTCAGGTAAAAATATTTGCATTTGGGTATCATTAATCAAATAAGTGGCGTCCGTATTTTTTGTCTGTTTAGCATCATTATTTATGATTTCCACAAATTGTACTTCATATCCTCCTATAAATTTATTATGAGTTTTAATTTCACTGCTATCAGCAGTAAGTTGGGAATCCAGTGCTTTTGAATGTTCCTTGAACGCATTTTGATCTAATTGCAACCATAGATATGGCAATGTTTGAGGACTGTTATTGGTATAAGAAATTGTTTCGGTACCATGTATTATATTTTGCTTATCATCAAGAGAAGCATCAATAGTATAATCTGCACGATTCTGCCAATAAGCCTCCCCGGGTTCCCCTGTCGCTCCTCGATAAGGATTACCAGCCGGAATAATTGGGCTTGCCGGAAAAAGATTCCTTGGATTGTACCTGGATTCTGTTTGGCTTTGACTTTGACTTTTTAAAGCAATAGATATAGTTAGTCCTAAAAGTAACAGTAAAAGATATTTCATAAACTTTATTTTGTAATTATAAATACGAAAATATTTGAATAGGCAAGATGCTTTAGTCACCATGCCTCAATTCTTCTCCTTTAAATGGCTCTGAAAAATACTTCGCTACTGCTGAGTTAAACAGAACAGGATTATTTTTTGTGACAAAATGATTTTCTCCGGTGAAGATGCAAAGATTGGCTTTAGGAATATTACGGTAAATAAATAAAGTATGTTCTTCCGGAATTAGATCCCTGTCGCATGATAATATTAAAACCGGGCATTTGATTTTGTGCAGATCGCTGGTTGAAATCTGTGGCTGAAACTCCATGAGGCGATTTCGCTGCTGTATTAAATAACAGTTTTGAGATGTATCGTTTTTGGCAATCATCTCATCAGCTTGTTTTCTGTCTTGTATCACCTGCTTATAAAAAATTGGAAAGAGTGCTGTTGTATCGGGAGTGAGGTTTGCACCAAATGCCGACACTTTTTTTACTTTATCGGGATAATTAATTGCCATCAGCAGTGCAATAATACCTCCATCACTTCTGCCAATTACATAAGTTGAGTCGAGATGTAAAGAATTCAAAAGACTAATTATATCCTTTGTCATCTGCATATATGTAAGACTGTCTTTCCCTAATTCGCTCTTCCCTCTTCCCCGGCAGTCCACAACAATCACCTTATAATTTTTAGAAAAATATTCAATTTGTGGCTTCATATAGGCAATATTTCCACCATTGCCATGGATCAATACAAGAGGAGCACCTTCTCCATATATTTCATAATAAAGTTTTATCCCATTAACTGCAATAAAATTTCCGGCATTTTTGTTATTTCCATAAGGAATTGCTTCTGATCCGGATTGTGCGGCAAGAGATATCGGACGCACTATATTTAATAATAAGAAGAGTGTCCAAATATTAATGACATAATGTTTCATATATTTTTTAGAAAAATAGTTTTGAAACTATTGATTTTTCTGCTCTGATATTGGATTTTCGAATTCCTCCTTAAAGTAATTTTTATTGAAGAAATATTGTTCAGAAAAATATTGAAACATGTAAAACGAGTTGTTAAACTCACTATATATGTACTGACTAATTCATATAATTTGTAAATTTATGCAATTATTTTCCATATGACAGTACATTTAATGATATAATTTTCTGAAAATCACTCTGTTAATAAATTAACAATAAAGTCTCATTGGTAGTCATTACTGATTTTTTGTTTGAAGAAATTGTTTAATTTACTATAGACGAATACTTTAAACTGGCAAATGGTACATGGTTTTAAATTTTGGTTGTCACATGATGACTTAATATATAATTTTAAGAATGAATAAATTTGATAATTTTTAAGAATTATGGAGAATAGTTCAGTTGAGAGTACCACACCGGTCTATACCCTGAGTATTAGTTCCACTCTTTCAGGTATTCCGGTTCATTCAATCAGGCAATACATAGATAAGGGATTGATTATACCATTCAAGAAGGAATCAAACAGGAATTTATTTTCGCAGGTAGATATTCTGAGGTTAAAATACATTCATAAGTTACTGAATGAATACGGATTAAACATTGCAGGAATAAGTACTTTACTAGCTTTGATTCCTTGCTGGGCAATCAGGGAATGTTCTGCAAAGGAGCGTGAAACATGCCAGGCTTATCATAGTGATGTTAATCCCTGCTGGGAAGCATCTGAAAAGGGAACTCTTTGTAAGAATACTAACTGCAGGGAATGTGATGTTTATCGTATTGTTGAAAACTATGCTGATGTAAAATCATTCTTCAAAACTCTTATACCATAAAATGTATCTTATAATTTCAGCATAGTTGATTTTGCCCTTGAAATTGTAATAACCCTGTCTTCCAGCGGATGCCGCATAACTTCCAGAACAGTCCGTTTGAAGTCAGGAAGCTCATCGAGAAATAACACTCCGTTATGACCAAGGGAAATTTTTCCCGGTCTAGAAAAGGTGCCTCCGCCTACGAGTGCGACATCTGTTGTTGTATCTAATGAGGGGGTATTTTATAAATTTATGATGCAAATAAAAATCAATCGATTATGGACTAATATTGAAGTCATCAATTGAAGAAGGTATAAGTGCTTGAAATCTCACTCCGCTTACTTGCTTCCGTATACAAAAGAAAGGAGTGAAAATCCAAATACTCGGAACTTTGCTTGGGCAATTTGTATTCCCGAAAAACCAGATGACTCCATTATCGGCAGCAATTCCTTTAAATCATGCTTTAGCATGAATTTAAACAACACCTTAGCAATCGCTCTGGACACTCCATGAGCGGGTAAAGCAAGGTCAAGCACCATGAGCCTTCCTTGTGGTTTTAGAACCCGATAAATTTCCACAATTCCTTTACGCCTTACTTCTTCAGACATGTGGAAAATCATGAAACTACACATCACAGCATCAAACTGATTATCGGGAAAGGGTATTTTGTCAATACTTCCTAATTGAAATGTAACATCCAAATTGGCTTGTGCGGCTTTTCCTTTACTGATTTCAATCATTTCAGGTATGATATCAATCCCAAACACCTTACCCGATTGCCCTGCTTGTTGTTTGGCTGCAAGTGTCAACGTGCCTATGCCACACCCTACTTCAAGGACACAATCTCCCGATTTTACCTGTGCTAAGTTCACTTCCATCTTGCGTAGAGAATTCTCTCTACCCAAGGTTATTTTTTTCATGTACGAGTCGTAAGAATTCACCATTTTCTCCATTTGGCTCTTCATTTTACTATCTTCATCAACTTGATTATGATTCGAATCTTTCTGTTTCATTGCAATCTCCTTTTTAGTAATTGTTTTTATTTTATTATGCTATATGTAATACCTGCTTCGACATCTACATAATTGTTTAATACAGGACGAAATAGGCAAGTAAACCAAGTGCAATCAAAACAGCACCCGTAATTCCTTTTTCGTGGTGTTCAAGAAAATGTGAATTAAAGGTTTGTATTCCTTTCATCCCAAAATAAACAAGCAGTAACATTACTACCAATGTTATAAATAGATAAACTACCGATACAATTAAAATGCCTATCCATCCGATAGTACCTGCCTGAAAATAATATGCTTCGATTTCGAAACATGGAGTAAGAAACATTGCTATACTCAATGAAGTTAGGATTGCTCTCCATTTTGCTTTTCCAACTTTATCAGAGGAAGATGGAGAATTTACATGACCTCCGTGATGATGATGACTACCCCTGAATTCGAGTATCATATAAATAAAACCTAAGCCAATTAAAACAATGGGGGCGGCTATGGTAGAAATTATACTATAACTTGCCGACAATTTGTATCCAATTACTCCAATTATGACACCTATAATGATAGTACTTAGAGTATGGGAAAAGCCTGTAATTGTAGTTGCCAATAAAGTTTGACGTTGAGTCCATTTTTCAGTTTTACTTATAGCAATTAATGGAATCCAATGGTTTGGAATTACTGCATGTATCAGACTTAATACAAGGCTTCCGATAAAGATTTGATACATAATGATAGTTTCTAATCAATTGCTTGTGTAAATGTAAACTGCAATGATTCTGCCTACAGGTACTATTCATTACGATGCTGGTACATTTTATAAATATCGATTCGAAAATCAGTAGGACTAATGCCTGTAGACTTTTTGAAAAACCGTGCGAAATATGATGCATCCTTAAAGCCTAATTCATACGCTATTTGTGTAATGTCGGTGTTTTTGTTAATTAACAGTCTTTTGGCTTCGAGTAAAACTCGTTGGTGCATCAGTTCATTGGCTGTAAATCCCGTTTTTTCTTTTATAATGATGTTCAAGTAATTCGGTGTAATATTTAAAAGTTTAGCATACTCGCTAATAGTAGTAATCTCTTTATAATTATTGTTTAATAGACGTTTAAAATTGTTCAGAATTTCAATTTTATTGCCTTTTGATTTCAGCATGGTTTCAATCTTCGATAAACGCTCTATCTCTGCCAGAATGATAAAGATTTGTGCTTGTATTATTCTATCGGAACTTAGGTCGTTTTTATGATTCTCAGTTTCAATTTTACTGAGAATATCGTAAATTAGGCTAGCTTCTTCTGCTTGTAAATCAATGTATTGCTCCAAAGCAGAATGTAGTACGGGTATGCTGTCAAGATTGAATAACCTTGCCAAATAATCAACAGAAAATTGGATTATTGCAAGTTTTGATTTGGGATGTATCTGCCAGAAATGGACTTGTTCGGGTTTAATAAAAAACAAGCGATTGGATTTAATATCAATTTTCTCGAAATCAATCACATGTACTCCACTACCTTTTATAATAAGGCAAACCGTGTAGAAATTATGTCGATGCGGAAAATTGGTTTCAATGCTTTTATCATCGATAGCCTCAGAAATTTTTATCTTGAAATTATTATTGAAACCACGTTTTACATGACCAATATCTAAGTTCTCAATCCTTTTCACTTTAATATGGTTTAATGTATCAAATGTAGCACAGTTGATGGAATAATTTAAATCGTTCGTTTTTCTGAATCGACCCCTATACTTTGAATGATTATTAATCCTAATATATATTACATCTATGCGTACCTTAAAGAATAGTAATATCCTATGCGCTTTTGGATTATTTGGTTTTGAAAATCGAATATTATATTCTGTATATTAATACATTATAAAAAGAAAAATGCCCTTAAATATAAAATATGGGGCATTCTATTGATATTATGTACTATTGTTTTAAATGCAATCGAGCATTATTTTTCTCTTTAAGAGTGAAAGTTTATTTGTAATATCCGCTCAACTCTCTTTCAGCACAGTACCAATTATCAAGTTCATTAGAAGAAGAGTTGTAATTCTCTTGATAAATCTCAAATGCTCTTTTGCGAATATCATCCTGAGTAACTATTTTATTAGTTTTTTTAGATTTTAATGTTAAGGCGTTTTTACTTTTTTTTGTTTTACTAATTGTGTCTCTCATTTTAAAAATTTTAGTTTATTAATAACAACCTTCAAAATATAATCCTGCAAGATACGAACAAAATGGTTGATAATTATTACATAATTAATTTATTTTGAATTATTTACAATATGTTTGGTAAAACATGCCATTATTTGAAAAATATGAGTAAAAGAGTAAACTCTAATGACTGTCGAAGACAGTCAATCTGTCTCGAAAGTAGGTTACTCCAGTTATTTGTTTAAAGATTTATAAGGATTCCTATGGCAAAGTCAATTAAATTAAACTCACCATGTTTTAACGCATAGCGATACTACCGAACTTTGATGCGGTAAACTGTAGTCGGTTTATGTGTTGTCAGAAACGGTAACCTTTTTCCCTGCCCGTGCTCCTATTATTGAAACAATTATTGATAGTACCCATCCACCGCAAATTGGAATACACATTATACTTTTCCAGAAATCGGGTTCAAGAATAGATGATAAAATAAGACCGGCATTACAAATTAAAGGAACATACCAGATACTCTTTGGGTTTTCCCTGACTATAAAAAAACATCCGGTAGCAATAATTAAATTGTTGATAATATGGCTTATTAATCCAGTTTCAGTGTGTGGAGTCATTATTGAGTCAGAAATGATAAAGACAATTAGTGCTACGATAAAGACAAATAATGCTAATACCGCACTTGGGATTCCCACAAAATATGGCTGTTTACCTTTTGGCTTTATCGTTTCATGTTGTGACTCATTATTATCATTATTGATATTCTTTCCTCGTTCAGCAGACGAAACTGGCAATGATTTTCTTTTCTTATCATTTTTAATTTTAAATCTGATGATAATAAAAAAAAGAATTACAATTATTGCTAAACATATTAATGCTTTTATTTTAGTTTCCATATTGCATTTTTATAATTTCTACAATAAATCTCTAATCTATTATCAAAGTTATTCAAGCAAGAAGCCAAAGTCAAATATTTTCAATTCGCCACATAATTAATAAACACTGTATCCGAAATCGTGTGGTGGGGCGATCGGAATGGTCTTTTTGTCATAAGGGCAGTATGATCATCCATCTTGCCGGCTACAGAATGTCTTTTGGTGGTTTCGAGAGCCTCTTCAAGTGTTAGCAGTGGAATAATTGCAGGTAATCTTTTAACAGATTATTAAACTAATAAAGCGACATCTCCTTATTGAGAAGTCTCACTGCTTTTTCGTGCTGTGAAAATCTTGTTAAAGAGGAAATGCCGCCGTATTAAAATAAGAATGAACTAATATTAGAGGGTCAAACAATTTAACATAATCGAACCCTAATAATAAATATAAGACCTTTCAGCAAATATTTTATATTTCCCATTATCTATATTGGCATATGTTTCAATCCAATTGCCATGGACATCCAGCTTTAAATCCTTATAATCCCATATTCCTGTACTTTTAGTTCTTTCATTGAAGGTTTTCTGCTTAATTATGTTGCCATTTATATCGTATATAGTTGTTAAAGTGAACGTTAAAGAGTCAGATTTATTAAAGTACTTTGCTTCAATATAATTTCCTTTTTCGTCAAGGGAACAGACATGATAGCCAGTCTTTTGTTTTTTGTAATTGAAATACTCAAACTTGATAAAATTACCTTTACTATCATGTGTAAGTATCAGTTTGTTTACTAATGTGTCTACTTTAGGTCTGTAGCCAGTGCCCCCAACAAGATATCCCATATTGTCATATTCAGGAATAATGTAATAAAAAGCGCTATCCTTCAATTTGTAATCCCATCTTATACATTTACCATTTTCAATAGTCCCAATATTACTTTGAGTTACATTCTCCTTATCCAGAAGATTATATCTTGTCAAAATACCTTTGTCGTCAAAATACGCTATTAAATTTGGCGTTGATCCTACACTATCAAGATCTTTCTTGGTCATGAGTTCTCCTTTTGTAATCTTAGCATCTTTTTCAATAGCCCAATAGTTAAGTTCTTTTACCTCTTTGACTTTGCCTTTCAATGTGTTAGGGATCAAATAGTAATCAGTCCACATTCCAAGGACTGTCTTTTCAAGAGGTTTTTTATTCGACCAGCTCCCGATTATTAGCGAAATAATCAGACTTAAAAAGATAATCTTTTTCATAATTACAGGTTTTAGTGAATAATTAACTTCGAGTAAGAAATTATTATTTAACTTTTGAATATTTATATTCTAATGTTTTGACATCTTCTGAATTAATTTGCGTCACAGCATAATTGGTTGTAGTATCAAAATATATTACCATTAATAATTAGATATATATTATCAACAAAAGCGTTTCCATATTGTTGATTTTCCAAGATTCCAAAAGAATCTTTACGTATATCCTGTTTCCAGGTACTAACAAATCTCTGCCCTAATTTTAGCTGGTCAAAATTCGAAGCAGCATTCTGTGCCTGTATTACATTAGAAATAAACAGGAGGAAGAAGAAAAATAGAGTTGTTAAGAACTAATTTTTTCATTGCCTTTGGATTGTTGAATGGTAAATAATAAATACCTGAACTATTTAGTAAAATTACTATGAAAGTAAAGCGAAGTCAAATTTATTTTAACAAGTCAATTAAATATAAATAGTCAGTAACCTCCTGGCGAGCATGGTCTTCAATGCTCCAGAAGGGTCTGTAATTAAGATATTAAGCGCACCAGGGAGTCTAAGTTAATTGCTTAAATGTGCTACCTTATCTTAAAATTAATATTCTAAGACCTTTTTATTTGCTTTGTTTCGGCTGCCGGCTTGTTAGCAGAAGTTGTATTACCTATGTTTTTTAACAAGAAGTTCTATTACAAATGTCTCACCAATTTTATCATGAAGCGTCATCCTGTTAGGATTCCAAAAAGCTTGTATATATCCAAACCCAAACTCAAGCACAGATGCATAATAACCTAAACTTCGTTCGATACAATGCCACAGTCCGAGATGTTCATGGTACAAATAAAGTACCCTTATCCTAAGAAAATATTTTCCAATGGTTTGTCCCTTCCAGAAATAAAACGAGATAGTGAAATAAAGGGTCGGTAAAAGTCCAAATAGAAATTTCAAAAAGGTAATTAAATATGAATGCGTGTTATTCATTTCAATTTCAACATCGAAAATACTTTGGGCAGTTATCTTCGAAATGTTCATATTTAATAAACTAAACAGGATGAGTATGCAAAAATAAATTATTATAACAATTAACCAATCAATGAGGAAAGCAACAAATCTTTTCCTGATTGTAGCAAGAATAAATTCATTATCATGATGAAATTCGGGTCTTGTGTGATAGTTCATAATTATTGTTAATTAAGATTATAAAAACTACCGGTAATTTATTATATGTGTAATAAAAGTACACATAATATGGCAAAACAGGTAATTATAAGCACTTTTTAGAATATGAATCCAATTCTGTATTAATGGATTGTCTTATCTCAAAAAGTATATTATAAGACCTTATTATTTGTTTTGAAGCAGTTGAATTATTATATTAATTAAAATGAGTATCGGCTTTCAATAGTAAGTTATTTTAAATAGATAAATATCAATTATTTAATAACATGAACTCACCCCAACCCCTCTCTGCTTCGCAAAGAGGGGCAAAACGCTGCACTCCCCCTTCTTTTGCCTGCAAGAGAAGGGGGTCGGGGGGATGAGTACATGAAGAACGTATAAATGATTTAGTCTATTATTATTCATTCCTGATAGTCATATTAATTAAATTAAAATAGTCGGCACTATCTTAATTTATGTCCCTGATTAGCAAATTGAACCCGCAATAGTTTTCCATGAAAGCATTTATAAGTATTTTCGCACACTTGGACAGTTTACAAAACATTTATAAAATCAGGAGGATAATTTATGCTCTACCGGAAACTTAGTAAGACAGGGATTGATCTATCGATTCTTGGATTTGGATGTATGCGGCTCCCGACTATTGACCACAAACCTGAAAAGATTGACTATCCAAAAGCAACCCATTTGTTACATTACGCAATAGAACATGGCGTCAATTTTGTTGATACCGCCTATTTTTATCATGCGGCTATTTTCGGTCAACGTGGTGAAAGCGAGCCATTTGTAGGAGAGGCTCTTTCCGGGGGATGGCGAAAAAAAGTCTATCTGGCAACCAAGATGCCGCTTTTTTATCTCACACGGAAGGAACAGATGGATATTTTTCTCGAAGAACAGTTGCAAAGGCTGAAAACGGATTATTTAGACTTTTATCTCCTGCATGGCCTTAATGGTGAATTGTGGGAGAGAATGAAGAAGCTTGGCGTTCGTGAGTTTATGGATAAAAAGAAAGCCGAAGGAAAGTTCAGGTTTCCTGCATTTTCATTTCATGGACACGCTGAAGATTTCATCAGGATTTGTGATGAATACCCATGGACCTACGCGCAGATACAGTACAATTATATGGATATTGATTTCCAGGCAGGATATAAGGGCCTTAAATATGCGGCTGATAAAGGAATAGGAATAGTGGTGATGGAGCCGTTAAAAGGCGGCAAACTCGCTCAGAAGCTTCCTGCGGAAATGATGTCCGTATTCAATTCCTCCGCGATTAAGAGGAGTCCTGCTGAATGGGCACTGCGTTTTGTGTGGAATGAAGCCGGCGTCTCAAGCCTTCTGTCGGGTATGAACGGCAAGGAACAGGTGGAGGAAAACATCAGAATTGCCAATGAAGGATTTCCTGATTCTCTCGGCAAAGGTGAAATACTGATCTTTGATAAGTTGCGAAATGCGATGGGTTCAAGAATAAAAGCAGATTGTACCGAATGCCGCTATTGTATGCCATGCGCATCCGGTGTAGATATTCCTGAGGTGTTGGCTGCACTTAACAATGCTGCCATCTGGAATGACCCTAACCCGTGGATGACAGGTTATATAAGCATAAAAGGCAAAGCAGTCAAATGCACCGAATGTAAGGATTGTGAGAAGGTATGTCCCCAGGAGCTTCCGATATCAACATTAATGAAAGAGGCGGTTTCTTTATTCAGGGGATAAAAAAATAATCACAAGGCCCGGCTGAGCGTAAGAAATTTGTCCGGTGCCAAAATTGAAGCTCTTCGCAGCAAGCAACGGAGAACCGATCCGCCATTTGGCGGAGAACTCGGCGAAGCCAATGCGCCCGCGGGGATTCAGCGCTTTACCCTCAGCAAGTCAACGGCGAGTAAAGGAAGGTGAGGTGTTGATATATCAAATAAAAATAAAAGAATAAATTTGATGTATTAATGGTAAATTAGTATGGGACATTTAAATTGGAAAGGAGAATGGATTTCAGATGAATCTCCATTTGATAAAGCCGGTGAATATTCTTTGAAACAAGATTTAATAAAAGAATTATCAGAGGTAGCTAAAAAATATCAAGGGAAAATTAAGGATACAACGATTGCAGAGGCAGCCATTGAACTTGCAAATAAATATAAGGTTTTGAAATAGATGATAAAATTTACTGCTCCCGGAAAATGATGTCCGGAGTTTTTTCATTAAACGAGAGATTATGAAAACTCTGATTCTTGTTTTATTACTTACAGTTTCTTCACTTTCAATAAATGCTCAGGGAAGAAGTTCAACTTTATATGTGGATGCGTATAACAGAGATAAAAAGATGGAAAGAATTGGGACAACATTAACCGTTATTGGAGGTGTAACACTTTTTGTTGGTAATGTTTTGTATTGGAAAGTATATAATGATGGTGTAAATGGTGAACCATCTGGAAATAAAGTGAATACATATCGCGGGATTATGATTGGCGGACTTGGATTAATGGCTGTTGGAATTCCTTTATGGGCAATTGGAAAGTCAAAAGAAAGGCATATCAGAATTGATGTTGAACTGGTTAAGTTCAAAGGGCTGGCGTCAGCAAACGGAATCGGGTTAAAAATAAGATTTTGAGTTCAACACTAATAATGTATGCACTTAAATATTAACATAATACAATTAAAAATATTTTTATTTTTATTTTTTGTTATTGATTCCCGATAGTCAAATAAAAAATAATCTTAAAGCTAAAAAAGAAAACCCGGACTTATTCAATCCGGGTTAATCTATCTAAAGAGACTTTTTTAATATTTAAATCGCAGTTCCCCCCCGCTCGCCTGTTCTGATTCTTATACATTCTTCCAGTGGTGTAATAAATATTTTACCATCGCCGACATTTCCGGCGCCATCTGTTCGGGCAGCTTTAAGTATTGCATTGACTGTTATATCAACAAAAGCATCATTTACACCGATTTCAATTCTGATTTTTGGGATCAGATCAGGAATAATGATCTGCCCCCTGTACATCTCTTCAATTCTCTGCTGTCCATGACCT
>OCZT010003799.1_pt1 | contig 15391 bp, 12 predicted proteins | sample 1539031 | NCBI WGS metagenome assembly OCZT01 (sample SAMEA3539308, study PRJEB22396) | soil metagenome | biome: tundra; feature: field; material: soil | place: USA | collected 2010-05 | depth 0.15 m | reverse complement strand
CCGGCGCGAGCAGGGCGAGCCCGATGACCGCCGCTGCCGCGCGATACTCCGGCGCGGAGCCAGAAGCGGCGAAGAGGCCGAACAGCACCAGGTCGTACACGAAGTGCGCGACCATCGTCACGATGACGCCGAACGAGAGGAAGAGCACACCCCAGAGGCACGCGTCGACGAAGAGTTCCACACCGCGCGAGTACGGCGGCCACGATTCGTAACTCGAGTGCGCAAACCCGAACACGAGCGCGCTCGCCACGACGCCGGCGGCCATCCACCAATTGCGCCGGGGCCGCGTGCCGACCCAGAGCGAGAGCAGCGAGAGCGGCAGTGCGCGGAAGAGCGCTTCCTCCCATACGCCGGCCTGAAGCGACATCGCCACGCCGGAGATCCACGGCATCGGCGACGCGATGAGGTTCGGGTCGTCGAGCATCTCGCTCGGCACCCACCAGCCGAACACGTTGCGCGTGATCAGATAAAAGAGTGCGACATACGCGAATCCCCACATCGCCACCGCGTATCCGCCCGCGACGCGACCGGCCACCTCCCGAGTGCCGCGATACCGCCAGAGCTTCCACCAGTCGAGCTGCTGCGGAAACGCGTGCCGCGCGGCGGCTTCGGATGCGGCCAGCGTCAGCCCCACGACGAGCGCCATCCCGGCTCCCCCGAGCAACGCCGCCCCGACGATCATCGCCTGGAACACGGCGGGCGACGTCGCGGTGTCGTACGAGTACCAGCTTCCCGGCAGTTCGTTCAGGCCGGCGGCAAGCAGCAGCGCGCCGATCACGCCGCCGGCGGTGAGCGCCGGGCGCCAGCGCACGCTGCGCGTCTTCGAATAGTTCCTGAGCGTGACCGCCGCCGCGATGAGGAGCGCGAGCACCGCGATCGTATCGATGATGGACAGCAGGCCGTTCGCCGAGCGCATCTCGCCGTACCGGCGATGGAAGCTCTCCGGGATGTCGACGTATGGACGGGCCAGAGACGGCGTGTCACCGGCGATCACGATGTCCATGCGGATCGGTGCGCCCGCGACGCGGCGCGCGGTCCGTTCGAACGTGTAGGTGCGGTCGACGCGGCCGCTCGTCTTCTTCGTGTCGTACGACGACGTGGCCAGGTGCCACTGGGCGGCCGGCTCGCGGAGCCAGTCCGAGAGGACCCGTTCGGCGAGCGCCCGTCCCGAGTCGGCGCCGACATCGGGCCTCTTGTCCGCCTCCGCGAACGTGCGCTTGAAGCCGATGATGCGGCCGTCGGGGGCGAAGTTTACGCTCGCTTCGTGCGGATCGCGCGGCACGAACGATCGCACGGACCAGGCGAACGGTGCGACATCGTGCCCGCGGACGAGGGCGTTGAGCGTGTCGTGTCCGCCGCCCATGAGATCGACGAAGGTGATGACCGAATCGCCGGCGGTGAACTGCAGCGCCGTGCGCGCGCCGGCAGGCTGCGGCGCGCGCGCGCGGAAGAACGAGTCGGCCCGCTGCAGCGCGAGCGACCGCGTCAGGTGTTGTTCAACCGCTACGGTCGGGAGCGCGCGGGGAAAGAGCCAAATGGCCAGGGCGCCGGCCGCGAGAGCGAGGGCGGCGATGGCCAGCGTGATGCGGCGCGTTTGGGCGGGCATCCGGAGAAGATACGGGCGGCGGAGCGGTTCCGGCTATCGTGCCGGCGACGGATTCCTCATGCCGAGGGCGTCGCGGTAGATCTCCTCGTAGCTATCCAGCATTTTCGTGAGCGAGAAGCGGGCGCGTGCGGTGGTGCGGGCGGCTTTGCCGAGCTTGCGGCGTAGCGCCTCGTCTCCGGCGACGCGGAGGATCGCGGCGGCCAGGGCGTCTGGATCCTCGCGCGGGATGAGCAGTCCGTCCTCGCCGTCGGTCACGATCTCCTCCGGGCCGCCGCTCTTCGTCGCGACCACGGGAAGGCCCGACGCCATAGCCTGAACGGTCGCGATGGAGAACCCCTCGGACCGCGACGCCAGCACGAACGCGTCGAAGTTGCGGAGCGGCACGGTGGCGTCCGGCCGGAAACCGGCAAAGTGCACGATCTCCTGCAGTCCGAGTCCGGCGCGAAGTCGCAGCAGATCTTCGAGGAGGGAGCCACTCCCTTCGCCGACCACGACGAAGCGCAGATTCGGATTTCGTCGCACGGCGATGGCGGCCGCGCGAAGCAGGTTGTCGTACGCCTTGGGAGGACGCACGTTCCCGATCGCACCGACGAGGAAGGCGTCGCGGCCGATTCCGAATTCGGCGCGCAAGGTCGCATCCGGCCCGCCGGAATGGAGGTCGAAATCCACGCCGTTGGGCACGACGGCGGTGAGCCGCGCAGGAATTCGCGAGTCGCCAAGCAGCTGATCGCGCAGGTGGTTCGAGACCAATACGATCTTCGATGCGCCAAGTCGCAAGATCCCGAGCTTGATAGCGCGCCGGCGATCCTGACGCCCCAGATCGACCTCACCGTGCAGCGTACAGACGACCGCGGTTCGTGTGCGAAGGCCCGCGAGGCAGGCATATACGCTCATGCCGAGCGCGTGACTCTGGACGAGATCCACATCGTGCTCGCGGATGAGCCGCACGAGGTTGGCGTACAGGCCGAAGTCCAGCGCCGGGCGCGTCCGAGCGATGGCGACCGCGAGCGGCGTGAGCCCGGCGGCGATGAGCGTGTCCGCCACCCATCCGGGATCGGGGATCGCGGCGAGACTTCGGATTTGGCGGTTCCACGCATGTGTTGCCAGCTGAGTGAATACCGTCTCCGCGCCGCCGGGTCCTCCGGTCTCGATGACGTGAAGGATCGTCTTCATCAGCTGGGAAGCGCGGGCAGCGAGCCGGGGTTCCCCAATGGGACATCGTTCGCTGCCGCGTTCCGCAATCGATCCCCGACGCGTTCGGCCATCGGGGTCGGCACCGTCACGGGAAGGCTCTTGGCCACCGTGTTCAGCGCCACCGTCATGGCGAGGTTGATCCAGAAGTACGGATAGTACAGCACCGTGACGAAGAACCCGCTCACGAGGAAGCCGACCAAGGCTCCGTCCAAGCCGTTGGCGAGGTTGTATGTAAGGCGACCGGCTGGTCCGGCACGCGCCGCGAGCGCTCGCGAGCGCGAATTCAGCACGAGCGTGCACCCGATCAGCAGCAGGAATGCGAGCAGTCCCGAGTACCCGAGTTCTGATGACGCCTGGATGAAGATGTTGTGTGGTACCTGGGCTCGGCCGTCGAAATGATCCTGATAGTAGGGGAGCCAGTTCGCATAGCCGACCCCTAACACAGGATGATCGTTGGTCATCTTGATGCCGTTCTTCCAGTATGTAAGCCTCAGTTGCGACGTTTCGTCGCTGCCGGACTCCGACAGCCGCTTATTTTGTTCAGGCGGGATTGCGAGAAAGAACAACGCGCCGACAAAGATACCGGCGACCAACGCACGCATCTTGTGTTTGCTCCGCAACAGCATGAACGCGATCACGGCGGCGCCTCCCAGCAGCGCCCCGCGCGAGGACGACACCACCATGCCCGCGAGCGCTGTGCCCGCTATGCCCAGGAGCAGCAGGAACTTCCATCTCGGCAACCACGGCCGAAGCCCCAGTGCGAGATAAGTGACGATCGGGAAGAACACGCACATCTCGATCCCGAACTCTCCAGAATTCTGGAACCACCCTGGAGCGCCACCCGTTCCCCAGGCGCGAAAGCCGAAACCGATCGACACCCACGCGCGCATCGCAAACTGGGACATCTTCAGGTTGAGCAGCACGAACGCCAGCATCAGCAGCAGCATCCGTTGCTCGGTCGTCACGATGTAAACGATCAGGGAATACGCGACGAGCCAAAGAAAGAATCCATCGAACTGGTGGAAGGACGCGCTCGGTTGGTACGCATTGATGGACGAGAGCAGGAGCACCAGGGAGAACAACAGTAGGAGGCCGTTCGCCGGAGTCGATACCCGCGTAGTCCGGCGGCTCGCCAGCATCGCGACGGCTGCTGCCACCATCGTCGCGGTCGTCCACGGAAAGAAGTCGAGCCACGTGTAGATGCTTTGCGGCCGGACATACTCGAACATGAGGTACGCACACAACAACCAGAACGAGATCCCTTCCCGCGTGAACGCGCGCCACAGCGGCCGCAAGCGCAGCTCCCGCAGGTCGGCGGATTCCCAAGCAGTCGCGGTCATCGTTGAAATCTGGCGAACGCAAGGCGCAAAAGCACTCCCCGCCGGCACATTCCGTGATGGTCTCGTGCTTCGGAAGACTCGCCAAGGCGTCGCGAAAGTTGCGCACGTCGCCGGCGGGCTCTAGACTAGTCGTCCACCATGAAGATTGCGGCAAGGCGCGTAATAACGCATCCGGTTCTCATCAGAGCAGCGTTTTCGCTGTCGAGCCGCGTCGCTCCCATCTTCATGTGCCATCGCTTCCGTGATGCGGAGTTGGGAACCGGAGGGCATGACCCGCAGATGCTGCGCGCCAATCTGGCTTGGCTGCACGCAAACAAGTGCTCGCTGCTTTCGCTTACCGAGGTGCTCGACCGGCTCGCTGAAGGGGCACCGCTGAATCGAGCCGTCGCGTTCACGGTGGATGACGGTTATACCGATTTTGCGCGTGTCGCGGCGCCCGTGTTCGCCGAATTCGACTGCCCGGTCACGGTCTTCCTCACGACCGGATGCCTCGATTCTCACGGCTGGATGTGGTGGGACCAAGTGCGTGTCGCACTCAAGGCCCTGCGGCGCGAAGAGGACAGGAGGCCGCTGATTGCAGAGCTGAATCGTCTGCCGGAACGCCAGAAACTCGAGCGCGTCGGCAAGCTGGTTCAGGAAAGTGGTCTGGAGTTGCCTGACACAGCGCCGCCGGAATTCGCGTCGATTACATGGGAGGATGTGCGACGGCTATCGCGAAGCGGCGTGACCTTCGGTCCGCACTCGGTCACGCATCCGGTGCTGTCGCAAACGGGGCCCGAGCAGTCGCAATTCGAGATTGCCGAGTCATGGCGCCGCGTGCGCGACGAGGCGGCCGACGGAGCAGCTCCCGTATTCTGCTATCCGAATGGAGGTAGCGGCGATTTCGGCGTGCGTGAAGAAGAGGCGGTCGCGGCGAGCGGGATGCGAGCCGCCGTGGCGGCGCGTCCCGGCTACGCTGCGCGTCGCGATTTCTCCAATGGCCGCCGCCCGGCCCAATTCGGGCTGCCTCGATTCTCCTATCCGGAGACTCATTCGTCGTTCATCCAAGTCGCCAGCCATATCGAGCGGTTCAAGCTGGCCGTTCGGGCGGCAATCGGCATGAACTCCTCCCGGGAATGAGTGGCCGAGAGTAAGCCGTACGGTCGCGTTGTTCTTGTCACCGACCCGGACCAACGCGCTGCCCTCGCCGTGGTCAGGTCGCTCGGACGCGCCGGCCATGAGGTGCTGATCGGCGGGCCAAGGCGGAGTTCGCTGGCAGGAGCATCGCGCTACTGCTCCAGGCGCATCTTCTTGCCCGATCCGCTGGGTGAGCCCAAGGAGTTCGTAGAGCGAGTCGTGTCCGCGCTTGCTGCGAACCGTGTGGAGGTGCTCATCCCGATCTCCGAAGCCGCTCTGCTCGCGATCCTCGCGGAACGGGCCCGTCTCGGAAACTGCCTGCTCCCCTTCACCGATCTCGAGACCTTTCAGCGGGTCTGCGACAAGACCGAGGTTCTTCGGGTCGCGGCTGAAGAAGGAATCGCGACCCCGGCTCGCGCAGTGCTTGAGACCGTTGGCGCGCTGCGCCCTTCTGACCTGCCGCCGTTCCCGCTGGTAATCAAACCGTCGAGATCTGTCGCGACGCTGAATGGTGAACGCAGCAAGCACGGCGTGCGCCATGCGGCTGACCGCCGCCAGCTCGACAGCCAGCTCGCCACCCTGCCACCATCGGCGTATCCCCTCATCGTTCAGCAGCGGATCGTCGGCCCCGGTACCGGGATCTTCCTGCTTGTATGGGATGGAACGGTGCGGGCAGTCTTCGCGCATCGACGGCTGCGCGAGAAACCGCCGTCCGGTGGAGTCAGCGTGTATCGCGAGAGCATCGCCGCAGATCCCTCGCTGGTCGAGCGTTCGCGGCGGCTTCTCGCGCGCCTCGGCTGGAGCGGTGTGGCGATGGTCGAGTACAAGATCGACGCGTCTACCGGGACGCCCTACTTGATGGAAGTCAACGGTCGCTTCTGGGGATCGCTCCAGCTCGCGATCGACGCGGGCGTCGATTTCCCTCGAATTCTCCTCGAGGTCGCCACCGGTGGCGGCCCCCCGTCTCCACCCAATTGGACGCCCGGCGTCCGCAGCCGCTGGTGGTGGGGCGACGTGGACCACCTCATGGCCGTGCTGCTCAAGGGCGCCACTTCGCTCTCGCTGCCGCCCGATCACCCGGGGCGCTGGCGCACGTTGCTGGACTTTCTCGTGCCGCGAACCGTGAACCGAAACGAGACGCTGCAGCTCGACGATCCGAAGCCATTCTTCGTCGAGACGCTCGAGTGGCTCAGCGGTCGCTAGCGAATCCGCGCGAGCATCACGAGCGGGGACCGATCAGCGGCGACGGCGCCCGCAAATCGCGGCTGAGCTCAGGCGCGATAGCTGTAAAGCGGAAATCTCCCAGCAATCGGCGCAGACGAGGCCACACGCCCGCCAAATTCCCGTAGTGTCGCAGGCGGGTCAGCGGCGGCACGGGAAGACGCGGCTGGCCCGGATCGAATTCCCACGGATGGACGTAGAACGTCGCGGGAACCGAACGCGACTCGGCCGAGCGTAGCGCCGCACGTACGAGCGCGTACGGCAGCAGCCGGAAGTACGCCCCCCCCGCCGCGGGCAGATTCACTGGTCCCGCTCTCAGTGTCGCGGGTGGGAACTCCGCCAATCGTCCGGCCCGGCGGTCGATCCAGTACGGGTCGCGGGCGCCGCCGGCGTAGCCGTAGCCGCGTCGGCGCACCGGGAAGAGGCTCGAATCGTATCGGTACCCTTCCTCGAGCAGCAGATCGAGCGACCACTCGGCGCCACGCACGATCGAATAGCTCGGCGCACGGAATCCGATGACCGCGTGCCCTCCGAGGTCCTCGAGCACCTGCTTTGTGCGCCGGATCGACGCGCGGAATTCCTCCGGCGTTTGCTCGGTCACCTTCCGGTGGTCCCACGTGTGCGATGCGAGTTCGTGGCCGGCCGCGGCGATCGCGCGAATCATTCCCGGGTGGCGTTCGGCCACGCACCCCACGGTGAAAAACGTTCCGTGCGTGTCGCGACCAGCGAGAAGCTCCAGCAAGCGACCCACCTGAGACTCGATGCGGCTTTCGAAGCGCTCCCACTCCGTCCGCGGCGCCCACGGCGCCAGCGCGGCGACCTGAAAGTACTCTTCGACGTCCACCGTGAAGAAATGTCGCGTCGCCACGAGCTCGCTCCTCATGAATGCCGGTTCCCACTGCGTCCGAGGAGCTGGACGATCGCCGTGACGTCCGAGGAACGCAGCAGGCTGTGCGTCGGCAGGGTGCGCAGCCGTGACGCGAGCTCCGCGGCCCCGGGCCATGGACCGGCGCTGACGAGCCGCCCGGGGGCGAGCGGGAGATCGGCGAGGAGTCTCCGATATCCCGGCATGACACCGAGACGGCGCGCGTCTGCGTCCAGCAACGCGGTCGCGTCGTTCACGAGCAGTGGATATCGAAGCCATCCCGCGACGGTCCTCACGCCCTCGGTGAAGGTGCGCACGCTTGTGTGGCTCGCCAGCAGCCGTTCCCAGCGCGCAGCAACCGCGTGACGCACCGCGGCTTCCCGTGTGGAGCGAAGCCACAGTGATCCCACTACCGCCGCGGCCCACCCCGGCATTTCGCAAATCGGTGTGGGAGGGCGATAGATCGTCTCACCGAGCCTGAGCGAGCGGATGGAGGACGGGATGGCGTAGACCCAGGGGCGTCCGGCAGCCCACTGTGCCGCGAGCGCAAGCAGCCCACGCTTCCCTGGGTCCGCCGGTGCGACGCGATGCCGTACGCGCTGCAGACGCGCCATCGAGGCCGCATTGTTCGCGAGCAACGCCCCACCGAGTCCGCCAGTCCTGCCCTTCCCGCGGCCGAAGCTGAGGATGCCGAAGTCGCCGAGTGCCCCGAGTGGCCGTTCTCCAAGGCGTCCAGCCACACCCTGCGCGGCGTCCTCGATGAAGGTCGCGCCCGCGTCGCGAGTCGCTGCCAGCAGTGGCTCGAGCGTCACCGGGATTCCGAACCAGTGAGCGACGACGACCGACGACGGCCGCCGTGCGAGCGCGTCGGCAAACGACAACGATGCCGGAGCGAGCGTCCCCGGGTCGAGGTCGTAGAGGATCACCTCCGCGTCGGCGATGTCCGCTGCGGTCATCAGGTCATAACACGCCCATGCGGGCATCGCGACGCGTGGTCGCGACCCTTCCGGAGCGGCCGCCAGCATTGCCAGCGCCAGCGCGGCCGTGCCCGACTCGGTGAGTTGCACGCGAGATGAGCCGTACTCCGAGCGGACTCGCGCGTCGAGGCTCGCGATTGGGCGTCGGTCTCCACGCGACGTGAATGCCCCCGCCGCGAGGGCGCCAATGGTGACCGGCGACCACGCCGGGAGTTGTCGCCGCCAGATCAAGGAATGGACCTGACGATGTGGGGTCCCAACGCCGTGGCGAGGCGCAGCGGCAGGTGCTTCCAGATGCGCGGACCAAGTGAGAACGCTCCACTGTCGGGCGACGGAGTCGCGGCGTCAGGGGCGCCGTCCGCGGCGCGCTGGTACCACCAGAGCGGCTCGTCACGCGATCCCCATTGCCGCTTGAATCGGTGCGTGCCTCCGCCGGGCGTGCATCGCCCGAAGTTGAAGAGTGACGCGCCGTCCGCGACGGAACGCCGCATGAATTCCCAGTAGAGCAGCATGTTCGGCGCGATCGGGTTGTACTCCGTGAGCGACGACGCCCACGTCATCTCGAACTCGCTCCCCCATCGGAAACCCGCGCCCGCGGCGATCGGGCGCCCTTCGTGCCACGCGCACCCGAAGCACGAATCCTCGGGGAATCGCGCGGCGATCCGCTCGAAGAAGCGGCGCGGCAGCGTCGGGGTGCCAAGGTCACGCATGTGCCGGCTGAAGACACGGAAGAATGGATCCACCTGGTCCGCACCGAACCGGACCGTGACGCCTTCCTTCTGCGGACGTCGGATCTGGCTTCGGAGCTTCGCGGAGAACGACTTGAACAGCGTCTCGTGGTCGCGGGGCAGGTCGATCACGACGGTAATCTTCCGGTGCGACACTGCCATCTCGAGTGGCAGCTCGACACGGCTGCGCAGCTCGAGCAGCGTTGCGCGCGACCGGCGTGCCGCAACCACCGCCCAATCGGCGAGCGCGACGATCGCCTCGGGCGTTCCGAGCGGTCCTCCGTAGTTGAGGAACGGCATCGACACGAGATAGTGGCCGAACACGATGCTCTTGACGCGGACCAAAGGCAGCACGCCCGCCAGCTCACCAGAGTCGGTCCGGGCGACGAGATAATCGCACTCGTGTCCGAACACTTCCTCGACGAGCGCTTTCCACTGGAAACGATGAAAGTGGGTGTAACCGGACTGATCGCGAGCGAACGCGTCCCATTCATCAGCACTTTCTCGATGTGGTTCCACAACGACCCTCACGCCGCGTTCTCCATTTGCCGTTGACGTCTCGCGGTGCCGACGAGGTTCTCAAGAAAGGCACTCGAAGACCACGTGGTGATGCCACCTGGACTCGCAGGACGAGAATAATACGTCTCAGCGGCCAATGTGAGCCTTGCTCGGAACGCCGAAGCAGTCACGAGGTAGTGCGCCACATCACACGCTGTGCGTGATCCAGTGAGGTGATCGACGGCCGTGACCATCCTCGCTGAGGATCGCCACGGACAACTCGCGACATGACCAATAGCATTGTCACCGGCTGGGAGACCGGGGGCTCGGCGCCTTCGGTCGCGGTCGTACGTCCCCCGTGGTCGATTCTGGCATCGAGATGAAACTAGATTGTCATCCGTTCAATTCTGTTGGGCTCACCACGGCAACGAGCCGTGCGGCCGCTTCGGATCGCGTGCCCTACGCGCGACCGATGGGCGCGGAACACACGTCGCTGACCGTCGTCCGCGATTGGGGTGAGTCCATCGAGTTCGGCGATGACTATCTTCGCGGGCACTGTTCCCGCGTCGCCGACCACGCCGACGCGCTGGCGGAGAGCCTCGGGATCGACCCGCGCACTCGGGCAACGATATTGGCTGGTGCGTACCTGCACCTGGTCGGCAGGCTGCGCCTGCCCCATGCGATTCAGAATAAGCCCGGCCTCCTGACACCGGGCGAGCGCGCGATCGTTGAACGGATTCCGGTGTGGGGAACCGAAATCCTGGCGAAGTCCGCGTTGCCGTGGGACGTGAGGCCGATCGTCCGGTGGCACAACGAGCGCATTGACGGCACCGGATATCCGGACAGGTTGCACGGCGACGACATTCCGCTCCCGGCCCAGATCGTCGGCATGGCGAACGTGTTCGTCGCGCTGACGTCGCCGCGCGCGCACCGCCCCGCGATTTCCGCCGCTCGGGCGGTCCGAAGGCTGGCCCAGTTCAGGACGTGCTGGTCCGGCGAGCTGCTCCACGCGTATATCGCGCAACTGCAGGAGATCTACGCCGGATCGCTCTGCCTGGTGTGAACCTCCTCTGCCTCGCCCTGTCGCCTCGACTGCTTCCGCCAGCGCTGGCCGGCCGCCACGATGAGGGCGTCGCGATCGCGGATCGTGATGCCCTCGCGCGAGTTCGTGATCCAGTTCCTCGCCGCTAGCTCGCCGATGGTCCTCGAGACCGTCTCCCGGCTCGACCCGACGATCTGAGCCATGATCTGGTGGGTGGGCACGTCGGCGATGGTGTCGCTATTGCATTCCTCGGACAGCTTCAGCAGAAGGCGCGACACGCGACCGGTGACGTCGAGCAGGACCAGCCCGCCGATCGTCTCGCCAGCGGCCTGAAGGCGCACGGTCATCGAACGCAGGAGCCCCAGCGCGACGCCGGGCATCCCCATGAGGAAGCGATAGAGATCGTCCCGACGGAGCACGAGCAGCCGCGAGTCCTGCATGCTGACGACGCTCGCGCCGTGCGAATCGCGCTTGAACAGCGCCCCTTCGCCGAAGAAGTCTCCATTGTGCATGAGGGTCAGGATGACCTCGCGCCCGTCCTCGGCGACGATCATCACTTTCACCTGGCCGGTCAGCAGGACGTAAAAAGTGTCTCCCGGGTCGTGCGCCGACAGGATGACGCTGTTCTTCGGGTAGTCACGCGGAATGAAGGCGTGACCGAGCTGCTCGAGTTCGTTGTCTCGACATTGCGAAAACAACGGAATTGTCCGAAGTGTCTCGACGACCAGCATTGATCCCGTTGTGGATGCGAAGAGGAAGAGGCCCGAACGAGCGGGCCGGCGGAACTGAATGTTACGCGAAGACTCGCTGTAATTCTGCCTCGACGCGCTCTAATCCGCCACTCGCACCGATCGATTCGAAGATGTTCCGGGCCCGTTCGAGATAGGCCCGCGACTCGTCCGGGCGCAGCACCCTGTTCTCGAACACCCCATACTCGAAGCAGACCTGCGCCTCCTCCAGCGGCGAGTGGTCGAGCATCGTCATCAGTTCGATCGCCTGCTCGAAGAACACGAACCCGACCTCGTCGCCCTGGCGCCCATGGGCCGATCCGAGCAGGGAGTAGATCTGCACCAGCTCGTGGATGAGGTTGTTCGCGATGGCCACCTGCTCTGCGCGGCGAAGCTCCTCCTCCGTCTCCAGATAGCTGCCCGATTCAAGCAGCACCTTGGCGTAGTTGATCCGAATCGAGACCTCGAGCGGCGGATCGGGCTCGGCCTGCGCTGCCCGGGCGAGCGCCTCGCGGTACACGGCGATCGCATCACGGGTATCGCCTGCGCCCGCGCTGAGCACGGCCTGAAGGGACAGTGCGCGGGCGAGCCCTCCCGGATCGTCCATCCCGCGAAAGACATCGCGCGCCTCGCGCACGTTGTCGTCCGCGACCTCCCATTCCCCCGACCGGCGGGACGCTTCGCCGAGGTCGAGGTAAAGTTCGCCGACACGCCGTGTGCTTCCGGCCGCACGAGCGAACGACAGGCCTCGGCTGAACCAGTCCCGTGCGCCGGTGGCTCCACGCGCCTGCTCGAGTGCGATGTTGCCGAGCCCCATGCAGGCGTCGGCCGCGGAGGCGTTGTCGAACTCGCTCTCAGCGAGCGTCAGGCCTCGCTGGAACAGTTGTCCGGCTTCCTGTAATCGTCCGAGCCGCATGGTGACACGCCCGAGCGCGAGAAGCGCCTCTATTTCAGGCTGCCGGTCCTGCCCCGGCCCCGCCACGTCGAGCGACACCGCATACCAGGCACGAGCCTGTTCGAGCAACCAGGCCGATTCGCTGATCCTGCCCGCACGGAGCAAGTGCGCGACGGCGCCGGCGCGGTCTTCCTCCTGGAGACAGTCGAGCGCGTCGGCGTAGGCGTAATAGGACTCGGCGCGGTCGCGCGCCGACTGCTCGAGCGCGGAGCCAATCTGCTTCCGAAGCTCGCCCGTCACGATGACCCGCTTGCCGACGGTGCGATAGGCTCCGGAGCTCGCCCACACGGCACGGTCGTCGCCGCGGGCCGTCGAGAGCAAGGAGAATCGCAGCGGGGTCAGCGCCTCGTGTGAGGGGATGAGCCGCAACGCCTGTTCTACCCTCAGAGCCCGTACTCCTTCATTTTGCGCGCAAGTGTGTTCCGGTGGATTCCGAGCATCTGAGCTGCGGCACCGATCTGACCGCCGGCCTGCGCGAGTATCAACGCCATGTGTCGTCGCTCCGCCTCGGCCAGTGTGAGTACGCCGCCAGTCAAAAGGTTCGGTACAACTGTCCCTTGTCCGCGGAACTCATCGGGTAAATGCTCGGTTCGCAGCGTTCCGCCATCGGCCAGGATCACCGCGCGCTCCACGACGTTTCGAAGCTCCCGCACGTTTCCAACCCAGTCATGGTCGAACAAGAGCTGCAGGACCCTGTCCGATACCGATTCGATTCGTTTCCCCTGACGTTGGCTGAACTCATGCACGAAGCATGCCGTCAGCAGAAAGAGGTCGTCACCGCGATCGGCGAGGCGAGGAAGCCGGATGTCCACCACGGCCAGCCGGTAATAGAGGTCCTCTCGGAACCTGCCGGCCTCGACCGCTGCGCGAAGATCCTTGTTCGTCGCCCCGATGAGTCTCACATCGACCGGAATGACCTCGCTGCTTCCAACGCGTTCCACCTCGCGCTCCTGCACCGCGCGGAGGATCTTCGCCTGCAACGACAGGCTCATGTCCGCCAGCTCATCGAGGAAGAGCGTTCCGCCCTCAGCATGCTCGAAACGCCCCAACTTGCGAGTCATGGCTCCCGTGAATGCACCTTTTTCGTGCCCGAACAGCTCGCTTTCGAGCAAGTTCTCGGGAATTGCGGCGCAGTTGACGGCGACAAACGGACGCTTGGAGCGACCGCTGCTGGCATGGATTTCGCGCGCCACGCACTCCTTCCCGGTGCCCGATTCTCCTTCGATCAGCACCGTGGCGTTGCTCTTGGCCACACGGGCGACGAGCTTGTAGATCTCGAGCATCGACGGATGTTGCCCGATGAGGGCGTATCGCCCCGTCGCTTCATTCTCCGTCGGGGGCAGCGGGAGCGCCTTCTCTTCGGCGGCGGCCTGCAACCGAGCGCAAATCCTCAGGAAATCCTCGTGGCGTATCGGCAATGCGAGGATGTCGCGAACTCCGAGCTTTTCGGCCTCGTGCACGAATGCAATCGAGGGAAACTCCACCATCGCCACCACCGGTGGCGGGCCCTCGGCGGAACGAAGCAGGTCGGTCCACCAGGCGAGGTCCTCGACCGGCCGCTCGCCAAGTCCGACCAGTACGAGGTCCCAGCGACCGGACGAGAGTTTCGGCATCGCACCGGCGACTTCCGACGCGGTCTCCGCTTCGACGCCGGCCGCTTGCGACCAGCGCTTGATATCACGCAGCGCCGCATCGATCGCGTCGTCGCCCTGCGACCCGACCGCGAGAATGCGCCGGGCCGCGCCCGGGAGCTGGGGGCTCACGGTCGTGCCGGAGAACGGCGTGAAGCGGCGCCTCAGCTGCTGCGACGAAGGACCGGTCATGTTAGCTGCGAAGGTTGCACCACTTCGTCACTTCGCGCCCAGTGGATCAATGCCGGGTGAAATAGATCAGAGTGACGATCGCCATCGGTATCGTAAGCCAAAGCGACACCGTGCGAATGGTGTGATCGGGTTCCGCTGCACGCGGAACGAAGAACTGATCTTCGGACCTGATGTCGATCTGGGAAAGCGCCCGGCCCTGTGCAATCACGCGCTGGATAGAGTCCCGCGACATCAACTCCGCACCGAGGCGCGTGATTCGAATGCGGTCAATCTGCGCCATGGCAGTCGGACCGCCCGCGGCCATGACGACGTCGGGGACGAGCGCGTCGGTGGGCACCGAGTAGAATCCCGGCCGCGCCACGTCGCCGAGGACCGCCACGCGCACGAGGACCCGCGCATGAACCGTTGGATTGCGGTAGTATCGGGCGACCGCCTCGGTCAGGACCCTCTCAACACTGTCGCGCCGCACGCCGACCAGCGAAACGTTCCCCACGATCGGCAACACGAGGGCCTGACCGCGGCCCACGGTGAACGTGTCGGTCAGCTGGGGTTCGCCGTCGACTCGCAGGACGATGCGATCACCCACGTGGAGGTCGCTGTCGTGCGCTCTCGGCTGCGCGCCTAGGGCGGCAGCGCCGCACAGCGCCAGCGCGAGCGCCACTGCAAGGCGGCGCTCGCTCCGCCCGGAAGTCCCGTCTCGACTCATCCTTGCTGGCGAGCCGCCGTCTCCACGCTCGTGGCTTGTTCTCATACGATGCTCCTCTCCAGCGCGGTGCCGGACTCGTCGGAAGTGTCGTAGCCGGGGATGTAACTCGAATAGTAGCCGTAGATCGAACCTCTCGGCACGTCGTTGAGCACGGCGCCCAGGACGCGCACTGGCATTCGCGCCAGCACCTCGAGTTTCGACTCGATCACCTCGCGCACACTGACTCCCGTCCGCACAACGAGCACCAGGTTGCCGCAGAGCGCGGCCAGCACGAACGGGTCGATACCCGCCGACAAGGGCGGGCTGTCGCAGATGATCACGTCGTAGCGCGACCGGAACTCGCCAAGAAGCTGTGCTGCCGCCGGGCTTCCGAGCAGTTCGGGTGCGTCGTGTTTCCTCGTGCCCGATGCGACCACGTCGAGCCGAGGGAATTTCGTCTGCTGCACGATCCGATCGATCTGCGCATCGCCCCGGAGGCCATCCGTCAGTCCCGGCCGCCGTGACACCGCGCACCTCCGATGCAGCTCTCCGCGCCTGAGGTCCCCGTCCACGAGGAGCGTTCGACGCCCGCTGGCGGCAAACGACAGCGCCA
>OCZT010003798.1_pt1 | contig 15391 bp, 14 predicted proteins | sample 1539031 | NCBI WGS metagenome assembly OCZT01 (sample SAMEA3539308, study PRJEB22396) | soil metagenome | biome: tundra; feature: field; material: soil | place: USA | collected 2010-05 | depth 0.15 m | reverse complement strand
TTTTTCGGTAAACAAGTTTATTATCAAAATTTCCCTGCTTTAAAGAAACAACTAATTCATTTATCCAGTTGTCAATTTCTTTATTGTTCAATATTCTGTCATATAACTCAGCCTGAAAATCCTTTGCAAGCTTCGTCCAGTCAGATCTCACCGACTCCATCCCCACAAACTCAATTTTAGTACTATCTTTGTCTGCAATTAAACCGGCATACCTTTTCTTGGCACCTGACTCACTCCCCCTTGATTGCGTCAAAACAAATTTCTTGTAAAATTTCTCATACTCTAATTCAAAATATGACTCTATATTGAAATCTTCCTTTAATTTTCTTTTCCAGTATTCGTTAAGATCCTTTGCTATCTCATTTCCATAATAATCAGCATCCGCCGCTTCCGTATCTTTTATTTTTACAAACAATGAATCGGTGTCCCCATAAAGTACCTTGTATCCTTTTTGTTCTAAATAATCCTTGCTCCCCAGCAATAACCATTTACCCGTGCTTGTTATAGCATTTGGCAAATCCGGGTGATAAAACCTACATCCGAATGAACCCATTACTCCATAGAAACTGTTCATTAATATTTTGATTGCCTGTGAAAGATATTTGTCATTGTTTTTCTTTGCTGTATTCCGCTGGTCCATTAGTTTGGAAATCAATTCGGGTAAATAATGCTTTGCAGAGGAAAATTTGTATCCCTGTGGAGTACTAATTGGCTCAATATTATTATACAATCTTGACAACGGATCAATTTTAAAAGTTAATATTATACTTGGATACAAACTCTTAAAATCAAGAACCGCAACATTCTCATAAATTCCTGGAATAGGTTCAATTACATACCCACCGGCTGCTTGTCCGGCTGGTTCAATATCTTTTAGATCAGAAGCCACAAACCCTTCCCTGTGAAGTTTAGGAAGATAGAAATGGTCAAATGCAGCGGTCATCATCCCCAATCTGTCCATCATTAACCCTGATAACTGTGCCCTCTTCACATCCTGCTTAATAATTCCTGTCTTCTTAAATATTTCAGATACCAGTATTGTATCATTCAGATTATATTCTGCAAGTTTATTTTTATCCTCATTAAATAATCTATTAATTTCCTCAACCTTTCCGGTATCCGGAGAAATTGTTTTACCCGTTCCCAGCATCTCCCGCGATACTGTCTCAAGCGTATAATCTTCAAATGAATAAAATGCTGTCCTTAAACTGATTGGTCCATCAAGCACAATTCTGCCCGGAATGCTGGCATAATAACCGCCACGCGCCTTATTCCTTAATATTGTATTCCCTTTTCTCGAAATATCAAAATTGATATTCAGATCCCTGCACCTCTTTTCAAGAAACATCAGATCGAATCCTATTACATGCCACCCTACAATTATATCGGGATTATTCTGCCTGAACCACTTAAGAAATTCCTTAAGAAGCTCCTCTTCAGAATTATTAAAAATTAAATTCGGTTCTGCTTTATCAGTAGCTTCCCCCTTTCCTTTCATAAAAACAATCTTTTTCTCAGGAGTATTTCCCCAAAGATGACATGCGATTGAATAAAGAGTATTATCCTTACCTGTTTCAATATCCAAAGAAAGAACCCGGAATTCTGGTTCAACTACCGCAGGTTTTATTATAGGATTTATAAATAAAGTTGATTGCTCCTCTTTCATATCATCCCCGGTTAGAGAGACTTGCGCGTATATGTTCCTTTCCATCAAATAACGCCTGGCTGGATCAATATCCGATTCGTAAACCGGAATTTTTAATTTTCGCAGATATTCCGCCCCGATAATTAAATCCCTCTGTGTATTAAAATAAAGAGCATCTACCGGCTCCGAATTGAAATTTTTAAGAAGTACATTCTTCCTTCTATATGGAGTGTTAAGCCCCATTATTTCAATATCTCTTAATACAAAAAAAAGGGGATATGAATTAGATATCCGGATTTCAACAGGACCAATTTCATTAGATATCCCCCAATAGGTCAGGACATTTTTCCCGTCAAAATCACTCCACCCATCAGTTAATAAAAATACTTCGGTCATTTCTTATATCAATTCTTTGTTCAGTCAAAATTTAAATTAGCTTGTCACTCTATATAAATTAAATAAATTGTTGTAAAACATGGATTCAGATCATCAACTTATAATTAAATTGTCTTGCGAGAACCTGGGGCAATTCAATTATTCATTGCATCTCTTATATAAAATATAATATTAATTTGGATGAATCAGCCTTATCCTAAATACAAGAAGTTCTTTTTTGAAAAAAAGATTTAATATTCGGGTTAATTTTGTGCCCCATATCAATATTATCTAAAATAAAAACTCATATATTTTCTCGGATAGTAATATTTCTTGTAAGCTTAGCAAAGGAACCCATCATATGGAATCTTTGAAGGATAATACAATCCGGGGGCTAAAAGACATCATCAAAAACTGTCGGCATACCGAAGATATTTTAAGAAATTCTGCGATGGATTCAGATAATAATTCATTGAAGAAAATTTTCATTTATTATGCCGATCTTAACTCTTCATATATTCAAAAATTACAAACCGAAATTTTGCGTCTTGGTGGAGATATAGAGGATTTTGCATCGGAGAAATTTTACTGCTGGGAAGATAAAACTGATTTTAATGATATACTCAAAATTTGTGAAAACAGTGTCAATGATGCAGTGAATAATTATAAAGAATTTTCATTACGGGAAGATATCCTCAGTGAGGTTGTTCCAGTTATTTCACAACAGTATTTTGGCGAAAAAGAAGCACAGAAAACCATAAAAAATATACGCAGTGCTGAGTTACCAGTTTAACAGTTTTATAATACTATATTAATTATCCGGCATCTTAACAGTAATAATCCCCATTCTTATTGCATACCTTACCAGCCCTGCTACATCATGTATTCCAATTCTATCCATTAATTGCATTCTATGAGTCTCTACGGTTTTTATACTCACATTCAATTTATTTGCAATTTCCTTTGTTGAGTTCCCCTCGGCAATCAACTGAAGTATTTCTCTTTGTCTTGATGTCAGCTGCTTGAATATATCCGGTCCCTTTTCTTTTTCTGGCGATACATCAGATATTCTTCTTAAATAATTATCTACAACATGTTTACTGATTGCAGGACTTAAATAAGTTTCACCCCTCATCACTGCATTTACTGCTATCTCCAGTTCATTAGGGGCAGAATCTTTAAGCAGATATCCTGCTGCCCCTGCTTTTAATGCCTGGACTACATATTCCTCATTTGTATGCATAGATAAAATTATAACTCTGGTAATTAAGTTATCTTTTGAAATTCTTGAAATTACCTCGAGTCCGTTTAATTCAGGCATAGCAATATCCAAAAGCACAAGATCAGGTATTAGTTCGTCTATTAACCTAATTGCATCTCTTCCGTTATTTGCTTCGGCTATTACTTCAACACCTGAAATATTCTGAATCAATGAGCGGATCCCGGCTCTTACTAAAGAATGATCGTCAACAAGAATTACTTTTATAGGCTTCATAAATATCCTACTTTGTTTATTTTAAATTAATAACCTCTCCTGGAAATATTGTATGCACTGTAGTACCACTACCAGCTTTCGAATTTATTTTTATTTTTCCCCCAATGAGTTCAACTCGTTCCTGCATACCCAAAATCCCCATACTTTCACCTTTAAGACTTCTTTGAACGGCAGCAAAGAAATTAAATCCAATACCGTCATCAACAATTTTTAGATGAAGGTCACCATCTTCATAATATAGCATTATATCAACACGAGTTGCCTGCGAATGTTTGATAATATTTGTAAGTGCTTCCTGGGCAACCCGAAAACATGTTATTTCTATCTCATTCGGCAAACGCATTATTGTATCATCTACAATAACTTTGGCTGAAATTCCTGCCCTCACTGATTGTCGGTCAACATACCAGCGAAGTGCGGGAACCAGACCTAAATCATCCAGCATTGATGGTCTTAGATCAATTGATAATTTTCTAACCTGGAACAATGCTTCTTCTATAAGTTCAACTCCTTCATTAAGATGAGTTTCTATTTTTTCAGTCCCGGCTAACTTAAAAGCAGTTTGAATATTTATTTTTATTGCTGTCAGTATCTGCCCTATTTCATCATGAAGCTCCCTTGCTATATGCCTCCTTTCTGATTCCTGCACTTCCAATAATCTTTTAGATACAACTTTTAATCTTTCCTGTGCAAGACTGACCTTTTTGAATAATCTTTCCCTCTCTTTTTCTACATTGCGCTGTTTAGTTATATCACGGAAAAAGACTACCATCCCCGTAGTAATATTTTTATCATCTTTTATCCATGAAGCCGTTCCGGCAATTAATTTTTCTTTCATATCCTTATCGATAAGAATAGCAGTCTTGGTTATGTCCTGTTCATGATCGTCATCAAAAATACGTGTGATAGGTGCATTAATTTGTTCTTTTGTATTTTCATCTGATAATTTCAGTATCTCATTAATATCCCTTCCAGTAACTTCATCTGATTTCCAACCCGTTTCAATTTCAGCTGCTTTATTCATTAACTTTATTTTTCCGCGATCATCTGTAGCTATCATTGCATCACCTGAATACTGCAGGATTTTAGAAAGCCACCTTTCGTTCTCCTTTATTTTCTTTTCCATACTATTCTTGTATAGAGATATCTCGATCATAGTGTGCGCAGTCTTTTTATCAAAAGGCTTTATAATATATCCATATGGCGTGGTAATTCTAGCTCTTGACAACGTGTTTTCATCAGCAAATGCCGTCAGATATACAATCGGAATATCATAGTGGCTTCGTAAGATCTCTGCAGTTTGGATACCATCTAAATCCCCTTTAATTTTGATATCCATTAAAATCAAATCCGGAGGATTCTTTTCTACTAAATCAATTGCTTCATTTCCGCTTGCAACAATTCCCGAAACCTCATACCCAAAAGATTTGAGGCTCCCGGCAATGTCCATTGCTACAATTTTTTCGTCTTCAACAATTAAAATTGAAACCGGACCTTTTTTTTCACTTTCCATAAACTCAAAATATTTTCATCTAATTTATGAATAATATCCGCCTTAAAATGACTTATTTTACTTCTTTAATTGAATTATTCCCAAGCTTATATTTCTTGTTTGATTTTTCACAATATGCAAAGCCATCTTTATCAAAAGTTAATTTTTTCCCTGCTTCACTTACCCATCCTGCTATTCTACCGGGATTCCCAATTACCAGCGCATAATCGGGAATATTTTTTGTAACAACCGTACCAGCTCCTATTAAACAATGTTTCCCCAATGTATGACCACAAATAATTGTAGCATTTGCACCAATGGATGCACCTTCTCTAACAAGTGTTTTCACATAGTAACTTGCACCTACCTGCGGATATTTACATACAGGGTCAAGTATATTGGTAAATACCATTGAGGGTCCGCAAAAGACATAATCTTCTAACGTTACTCCTTCATAGATCGAAACGTTGTTTTGAATTTTGCAGAAGTTGCCTATATTAACATTATTAGCAATGTTCACATTCTGTCCAAGTACGCAGCTATTACCAATCTTTGCACCTTTCTGTACGTGAGAGAAATGCCAGATCTTAGTACCATCCCCTATCTCGCAGGGCTCATCGACAAATGCAGATTCATGTTTAAAGTAATTCATGTTCATGATCCTTAATTTTGAGAACTTTCTTGATATTCGGATGCATATTTTCTCTTTTAGGAACAACAAGAGTGGTTCTGATATTATGTACTAATTTTATGGATGGTCTCGCGTCTTTTATACCAAACCCATTGCCGGCAAGAGTTCTTTCATACACTTTTGTATGAAGATCTGTAAACCCTTCGCTGAACTGAATTTCTTCTCCATTTACAGTAATAGAACGGAAAGTCAGCTTTTTATCATCAACAGCTTTTTTAGGGAGATCATTCCTGTCAAGCGAAAGAAACCATCTTACGTTTGCATCTTTAAGCTCCAGAAATCCCCCGATCTTGTAAGGATCAGAATAATATACCTCACTGTTCTGTACATCGCCAAATAGCCACATAAGCAAATCAAATAAATGTACGCCGATATTAGTGGCAATTCCCCCTGATTTTTCTTTAACTCCTTTCCAGGAAAAATGATACCATAACCCCCTGGATGTAATATAAGTTAAAACTACTTCTTTCTTTGATTTGCCTTTTTTTGTCCTGAGACTTTCCTTAAGCTGAATAAGTGCTGGATGAACTCGTAGTTGAAGGATCGTATTAACTTTTTTACCATATACGCCTTCAAGTTCTTCCAAAGCATCAAGATTCCATGGGTTTAGAACCAATGGTTTTTCACAAATCGCATCTGCTCCGATTCTTAATGCAAACCTGATATGAGCATCATGTAAGAAGTTTGGAGAACAAATAGTTACATAATTTATATGCCCATCTTCACACTCCCTTTTAAGTTTTTCTGCATGCCGGTCGAATCTTTCAAATTCAGTAAAAAAACTGACATCCGGAAAATACCTATCCAGTATGCCAACCGAATCGTGAGTATCCATTGCGGCAACCAGATTATTATTAGTGTCTTTTATTGCCTGAAGATGTCTTGGAGCTATATAACCGGCTATTCCAATCATTGCAAAATTTTGCATATTTTATTCCATTCTGAAATGTACAGGTCTTTAAATAATTAAAGTTAAGAAATATATTTCAAATAAGTTATTCAAAAGATTCTTGTGTTATAGAATCACGCCTCCTCCTAAACAGATATCTCCCTTATAAAACACAGCGAACTGGCCTGAAGCTATCCCTTGATCTGCTCTGTCAATTTTAACTTCTGCTTTATTTTTTCCCAGGAAATTCAAATTACAATTGAAAAAAGAAGCTCCATGGCGTATTTTAACTTGAAAGTGGCTCCCTTCGGGAGCTGAACCTAAAATCCAATTAAAATTACCAGAAATAAAGTTGTCCTTTGCTCTTTTGGCAATATTTTCTCTCGAAATATAAAGGATATTATTTTCTATATCCTTTTCTACAACATACCAAGGCCCACCTGATAAACCAAGCCCGGACCTCTGCCCAATTGTATGAAAATAATAACCCTTATGAACCCCCAGCTTTTTCCCTGTTTCAAATTCTAAAATATCTCCATTAATTTCCCCCAAATGATGTCTAACAAAATCGTTAAATTTAATCTTGCCAAGGAAACATATCCCCTGGCTGTCCTTCCTGTCCATATTCGGTAAAGAAAATTCGTGAGCCAGATTCCTTATTTCCACCTTCTTATAAAGACCAATAGGAAATAATGCACGTGCAATCTGTTTTTGTGTCAAATAAGCCAGGAAATATGTTTGATCCTTAATAGGATCTGGGGATTTTTTTAATAAAAATTTTCCATCATAATATCCGACATTAGCATAATGACCGGATGCAACTTTTTCAAATGTATTGTCAATTTTATCATAGAATTGTCCAAATTTAATTAGACTATTGCAAAACATATCCGGATTAGGTGTTCTCCCTGCCTTGATCTCAGCAATTACATATGTAACAACATTTTCCCAGTATTCATTCTGAAGAGAAAGAATTTCAAGCGGAACGTTTAGTTGCTTACAGACACCCCTAACAAAATTAAGATCATCTTCCCATGGACAATCCCCTAAAAAAGTGAATTCATCCTGCAGCCAGATCTTTAAATAAAACGCAGTAATATCATGCCCTTCTTTTTTCAACAAATTCAAGGCAACAGAGCTATCTACCCCGCCGGATAATAAAACAGCTATTTTCATACCATTACCAGTTTACAATCTTTTGGTCACTTTTTATGTCCACACAATAACCATTTCTTCTTAAACCTTTCAGAAAATCCCAGATTAAAATCAGTGCTCTAACTTATTTTACACAATTGAAACAGTAATAAAATCTGATGTTTATTTCGGTTTTTCTTTTTAATTTTAAATTTGAACACATAATTGTAAATTATATATTAAATATACATAAATAAAATAAGGCTTTAACCTCATTTCGGACAGCATATATGATCTCAATTCTTATGAAAATTAAAAATATTGAATAAAAAAGATGAGAATATTTATAACCGGAGGCAGCGGATTATTTGGTCAACATTTAAACATGGTTCTATCAAAAGAACATGAAATATTAACCCAATATAATACCAACCCAGGAAATTGCTTACAATATAAATCTGTTCAGGCTGATATTACTGATTATAATAAAATTGAAGCCCTGTTAGTTGAATTCAAACCTGAAATTATTTTGCATACTGCAGCAGTATCATCAGTACAGATTGCCGAAAAACTTCCTTCAAAACTTGTATTCGAAGTTAACGTAAATGCAACCGCAAAACTTGCCGAATTGTCGTCTGCACTTAATGCAAAATTATTTTATTCTTCAACTGACTTGGTCTATGCGGGTTATAGAGGTTCGATGTTAAAAGAAGATGGGAAATTAATTCCTGCTTCATTTTATGCAGAAACCAAGTTGATGGGAGAGGAAAAAATAAGAGCCATATCTTATGATTATATAATTCTTAGAACTGGTCTTCTTTATGGATTCGGATTATATGGTTCCATTAGCCATTTTAATCATATATTTCAAAACCTACAGCAAAGAAAACCGGCTAAACTTTTTTATGATCAGTACCGTACACCGCTATCATTATGGGAAGCCAGTCGGATAATGAATAAATTATTAAAACTGTCTATTAAAAATGAGGTCATTAATTTCGGCGGCAAAGAAAGAGTCTCACGCTTGGAATTAGGTGAACGATTATGCAAATTAGCCGAACTTGATAGCTCACTGCTGCAAAGAATATCAATGTATGATGTTCCAAATGTCCCGGATGCAGCTGATGTTTCCATGAATACAGATAAACTCCAGTCTTTAGGCATAACCTTAAAAAGTGTTGATGAATCGTTGATTGAAATAATGAAAAGATATGATCAATAAAAGAGGAACAATTTGGAACAACTATTAGGTGCACACACTTCCATTAATGGTGGCGTTTCTACGGCAGTAGACTTAGCTGAGAAACTAGGGTTTACGGCCATGCAAATATTTACGAAGAATAACAATAGATGGTATGCAAAAGAATTAAGCGAAAATGAAATAGAAAAATTTAGGAAGCGACTTGAGAGCTCAAAGATTAAATTCGTGGTGGCACATGATTCTTATCTGATAAACTTATGTTCTAAAGAATTAGAGATGCTCAACAAATCCAGGGATTCATTTTCGGATGAACTTAAAAGATGCGAATTATTAGGTATACCTCATTTAAATTTTCATCCAGGCGCTCATTTGGGGCTTGGCGAAGATGAAGGAATTAAAATAATTGCTGAGTCACTTAATGTTGCACATTCAAAAACTCCGGGTTATAAAGTGACTTCTATGATTGAAGCAACTGCCGGACAAGGGAGTGCAATCGGTTATAAGTTCGAACACCTGAGAAAAATAATTGACCTTGTCGAGGAGAAAGACAGAATAACCATATGTATAGACACGGCACACATTTTTGCAGCCGGATATGACATAAAGGATTCCACAAACTATAAAATTGTTATTAATGAGTTTGATAATATTGTAGGTCTTGACAAATTGAAATGCCTACATATGAATGATAGTAAAAAACCCCTTGGTTCCAAAGTTGACAGACATGAACATATAGGTAAGGGATCTATCGGGCTTCAGGGATTTACAAATATTATGAATGATAAAAGGATTGAACATATCCCCAAAATACTTGAAACCCCTAAAGGGAAAGAACAATTGGAGGATTTAGTTAACCTTAAAATTCTAAAAAGCTTAATCAAAAAATGAAAATTGAAGTCTGCCCTGGTTTAAGGTTCAAGAGCTCTTAAAACAATTATACCTGTATCTTTATTTAAATTAAGGATATAATCAGATAACTGATCTTTAGTAATTTGAACCTTTGTATTAGGTTGAGGCGCATGTAATAAATGCATTGTTCCGTCTATTCCTTTTACAATAATTCCAACATGACTAACATCCAAACCTTTAACAGACGTTGTAAAAGCAATTAGATCTCCATTCCTCAACTTTCCTTCAACAGACTTCACTTTATCTTTCGGGATATAAAAATAGGTCCTGTTGTTGATTGAATTTTCCTGGGTTTGTATAATAGAAATAAAAGAAGGGTTCTCTTTCAGATGTTTATAGAGGGATGGATGACTAGACATGAAATTTATTTGAAATTTAACAGGAACGCCGCCTAAATCCTTCGTAATATCTTGTATCACTTTCTTTTCAACATTATCAAATATCCAATCAGAAAAATAATGTAACCTGGAAGTATAACTGTTAATTATTCCATTTCGATAACGGATATATGTAAGTTCTTTGTAGTAATTATCAATAGTAGTGGAATCTTTTTTTATAAGACATGCAAAGGAAAGAACATTCTCAAGAAAGGTTGTACAGTCAAGTCCTGTCAAATTTACTACTAACTTCTCCACCCCATCCGTTTCAAGCGTATGGGCTTTATAATCTGTTCCAATAAAACTTTCCCCTATTTTACCTATTATATCACCAATTGGTTTTGATTTTAGATTTGCACTTTCGGCTAATTTAAATTTTGCCCTATAGATTTCAATGTCTCTTCCTGAAAAAACCTGGCATAGTTGAACAGTCTGATAAAAATAAAGAAGAGAAACAAACAAAAACAATTTCATATTATGTCTTCGCTTGCAGGCTGTCCGGTATATTCCTCTATTTGTCTTGCATGAGCAAGATTTTCAAACCGTGCATATTCCTTTATAAAGGCAAGTCTGACATCTCCAATGGGACCATTCCTCTGCTTTCCAACAATAACTTCAGCAACCCCTTCATTAGAATTACCATTTTCGTCCCGCAATATTCCATAATACTCCGGACGATTAAGGAAAAGGACAACATCTGCATCTTGTTCGATAGAACCGGATTCTCTCAAATCTGAAAGTTGGGGACGTTTATCAGTTCTTGCTTCAACAGCTCTATTAAGCTGAGCCAATGCAATTACGGGGATATTTAATTCTTTTGCCAAAGCTTTAAGTGACCTTGATATATGCGAGATTTCTCTCTCACGGCTTTCCACTTTAGCCGGTCCTGTCATTAATTGAAGATAATCTATGATTATTAAACCAATATTTTTCTCAACTTTTAATCTTCTTGCCTTGGCCCTAATTTCAAGTATTGACTGAGCTGGAGTATCATCAACATATACTGGGGCTTCAATCAGCTTGTGCGCATTCCGGCTTAATTTTGCACCTTCATCCAGAGGCAACTTTCCTGTTCTCACCAGATGAGCATTTAATCTTCCTTCTGCACAAAGCATTCTTATAACCAGCTGCATAGTTGACATTTCAAGGCTGAAAATTCCTACCGGAACATTATGATCAATAGCAGCATTTCTTGTTAAAGTTAATGCAAATGCGGTTTTACCCATCGAAGGACGTGCAGCAACAATAATCAGATCAGATTTTTGAAATCCGCCAAGTAATTCATCCAGTTCATAGAAACCAGTAGGTACTGAAAACTTTGAATTACTGTTAGAATGAATCGATTCTATATATTCCATTGCATCTTTTACAGCTTTATTCATTCCCAGAAAAGATCTTTTTAGATGTTTTTCTGTTATCTCAAATATTTTCCTTTCCGCCTCATCCAGAATATCAAAGGCATCTTCCGTTCCGGAATATGCAGAGTGTGCAATGTCATGGGCACTGGTAATCAGACCTCTTAATATTTCTTTCTCAAGAATTATTTTAGCATGATATTCAATATTAGCTGCAGAAGAAATATTCTGTGAAAGTTTTGAAATATATACTACTCCACCAACCTCATCGACCTGATCTCTTTTCTTTAATTCGTTATAGAGTGTAACAGTATCAATCGGTTCACTTGCTTCGAACAGGTACCTCATAGCGTCAAAGATCAGTTTATGTTCCTTTAAATAGAAACTATCAGCTGTAAGCAGTTCCAAGGCTTGAGGAACGGCTTCTTTTTCAATAAGCATTGCACCAAGAACAGCCGCTTCAATTTCCGGAACAGCAGGGGGTTTTACATCTGCAGGTATTATTGATTCTAAATTCGTGTTTTTATTATTCTTTGACATTTTATACTGAACATTTACAAAATTACTATGTATTCTCTTTTAATAATTCATCATACAATTTTCTGAACGCCTGCACATCCTCCCAACAGCCTCTTTTCCAATTTGGATTTCTTAACAAAGCAGCCGGATGGTATGTAACCATAACTTTTCTTCCTTCATATTCAAATACTTTTCCACGTAAACTCGTGAGAGAATCTTTATTAAGAAGTAATCCATGGGCTGCAGTTAAACCGACACAAAGGATTAGCTTTGGGTTCACGAGTTCAATCTGTTTTTTTAAGTATGGCATACACATTTCCATTTCAGCCGGACTGGGAGTTCTGTTTCCGGGAGGGCGGCATTTAACAATATTGGCAATGTATACGTCATTTCTCTCAAATTTAATTGCCTTAAGGATATCATTAAGGAGTTTCCCTGCTCTTCCGACAAATGGAAGACCTTGCTCATCCTCCTCGGCGCCCGGTCCTTCTCCAAGGATAAGTACTTCGGCATTAGGATTTCCAGTTCCAAACACAAAATTTTTCCTTGTGTCCCCAAGCTGACATTTCATACAATTACAGATGAGACTATTAAGTTCTTCGAGGGATTTTGCCGAATGAAAGGTTTCCGATACAATTTCGGTTTTCCTTTTTATTAATATATTCTTGTCCTCATCAAATAGCACATCGCCGAATATTTCACTCTGAATTTTCAGCGCTTTTATAACTTCGTCTTTTAATTTATCCATTCGATTTCAGAATTTCAGAGATTATTGTATTGGCAGCCTGAAATTTTGACTTTAGGGGAAATCCAATTTGTTTCCCATTTTTATGAATAACCGTAATTTTATTCGTGTTATATTCAAACCCACTCATTTCGTCATTAAGGGAATTCAGTACGATTAAATCCAGATTTTTACTCTTCAGTTTCTTTAATGCATTCTCTTTTTCGTTATCAGTTTCAAGGGCAAATCCTACTATCTTTTTCCTTGAAGACTTTAAAGAAGATAAAATATCCTCAGTAGGAGACAACTTAATTTGATCAAGCTTATCTTCTTTTTTCATTTTTAGAATAGAAACTTCAGCCGGTTTATAATCAGCTACGGCAGCTGTCATAATTAAGATATCATTATTTTTTATTTCTTCATATATAGCTTTTTTCATTTCTGCGGCTGAACGAACCTTAATCACTTTAATTTCCGGATAAATGCATTCATGAACAGGACCGGTTATTAATGTAACATCAGCTCCTCTTAAGAAGGCAGCTTTTGCAATATTATAACCCATTTTCCCAGATGACCTGTTTCCAATAAATCTGACCGGATCAATATCTTCATATGTTGGTCCTGCTGTAACTAATATTTTCTTTTTCAACAAATCTCTTTTATAACCGGTTAAAATAAGCTCAGCTGCATCCACAATTTTATTAATGTCAGCAAGTCTTCCCTCTCCACCAAGACCGGAAGCCAATTCACCTTTTTCTGCTTTAACAAATAAATATCCCATTCCCTCAAGTATCTTAAAATTTCTTTGGGTTATTTTATTATTATACATATCCATATCGGCAGCCGGAGCAATTAATAAAGGAGAGCGTAAAGCAGAAACAACAGTTAATAAAGCATTATCAGAAAAACCAGCCGCTATTTTGGCGATAGTATTGACAGTGCAGGGAGCAATAATCATCAGATCAGCCCAAAGAGCCAGGTCAATATGCCACGTTTTCAGAGATGATCCATTCTCCTGGGAGTCCGGAAAGATATTAACAACAACATCGTTTTTAGAAAGGGAAGAAAATGTAAGAGGCTGTACGAATTGAAGTGCTGAAGGAGTCATTACAACTTTTACTTCGGCACCTCGTTTAATTAGTTCACGGGTCAACCAGCATGCTTTATAAGCAGCAATTCCTCCGGTTACTCCAAGGATTATCTTTTTACCGCTTAACTGGTCATCCTGCATTACTTAATTATTTTTTATATTCGAAATCAATTTTCCCATCAAGAAGCTCATTGATTGCCTCTATATGGGGCTTTTCTTTTTTCTCAAAATCAAGTGATATTTTCAACTGTGCTGGGTTCATAATGTCTTCACTGTCATCATCATTTGCCGAAGTTGGGATAGTGCTTACAAGAGCATTATAAGCAATTTTAATATCATCATTTATCTGCCGGGCTCTTTTTGATGCAACTATAATCGCTTCATAAACATTTGCGGCTTTTTTATCTATTTCTCTCAAATCAACCGGTGTTATTTCCATTATTTACTCCTATCTATTATTTTTCCAATTAAAACTTTTATCTCGTAATATGCAATATTAAGATCATTATTTACAATAAAATAATCAAATTTGTCCTTATGACTCAATTCCATTTTTGCTCTCTCAATCCGTTTTCTTAGGTCTTCCTCATTTTCAGTCTGCCTTTTTTTAAGACGAATAAGGAGTTCTTCCAGACTTGGTGGTGCAATATAAATTAAAATTGCATCAGGATAAATCCTTTTTATTTCGAGAGCGCCATTAACATCGACTTCAAGAATAACAGGTTTACCATTATTTACACAGTTTTCAATAAAATTACGGAAAGTTCCGTAATAATAATCGTAAAATAATTCCCATTCTACAAATTCATTATTCTGTATCTTTTTCTTGAATTCTGCTTCGGAAATAAAGAAGTAATCAACTCCTTCAACTTCATGCTCTCTTTTTTTCCTTGTAGTTGCCGAAACGGAAAACACAACCTGTGAAAAATCACCTAAGATCCTTCTAACGATAGTTGTTTTACCGGTACCACTTGGAGCGGAAATTACAATTATTGATCCTTGTTTATTTTCCAATATCACTCAATATTCTGAATTTGTTCTCGAATTTTTTCTATTTCTTCCTTAACTAAAACTATATTATGTGTAATATCAGTAGAAATAGATTTTGAAGAAATTGTATTGGCTTCACGGTTCATTTCCTGGCATAGAAAATTCATTTTCCTGCCTGGTTCTTCTCCTTTATCAAGGCTATCCAAAAAGAATTTTAAATGACTTTTTAATCTTACACATTCTTCAGTAATCTCGGCTCGCTCGGCAATAACTGCAAGTTCGAGTTCCAGGCGGTCATTATAAGGAGTAATATCCTGAACGAGCAACTTTATTTTTTCTTTAAGCTTTTCAAAATATTCAGCAACACTGGCAATGGATTCCTTTTGAACTGCTTCAACCTTATCGCTGATAATTTCTATTCTTTTCCTTAGGTCCTTTGCAAGTTCTTTTCCCTCATTTTTCTTCATCTCTATTAACTGATCAAGTGAATCGCTTAATGCTTTTT
>OCZT010003797.1_pt1 | contig 15395 bp, 14 predicted proteins | sample 1539031 | NCBI WGS metagenome assembly OCZT01 (sample SAMEA3539308, study PRJEB22396) | soil metagenome | biome: tundra; feature: field; material: soil | place: USA | collected 2010-05 | depth 0.15 m | reverse complement strand
TGACCTCGTCTCCGATCGGCATCCTGACACCCTTGATGGTGGCCCCGAGCTCGTCAACGAGCGGTCCCAGCGCTCGATGCATCTCTGCGAGATGGGGATAATCTCGTTCCACCACCACAAGACGCGGCATCGTCCTCCCCGGCACCGGATCGCATTCGCCGGCCTGCCAGTCGAGCGCACGGCCCCCGGGTTGGGCGCACTCGTCGGGGCTGTCGTGCAGCAGGGGCACGGCCACCACATCGCGTCGGACGCCGAGATGCCCTTCGGCTAGGCGGGTGAACTCGGCTGCCAGGTCATCGAAGAGGTCGAAGTCCGAACGGGCCTCCCACGGGGGTGCAATAGCAGGGTTGAACGAGTGCACGAAGGGGTGCATGTCGGTCGAGGACAGGTCGTGCTTCTCGTACCACGTCGCCGCGGGCAGAACCACGTCAGCGTAGATGCCCGTCGAGGTCATGCGGAAGTCGATGTCAACCAACAGGTCGAGCTTGCCCTCGGGAGCCGGGTCCCGCCAGACCACCTCGGTGGGCCGGGCATCGGGTGGGCATTCGGCGGCGGCAACCGCATTGTCGGCGCCGAGCAGATGGCGCAGGAAGTACTCGTGCCCCTTCCCCGACGAGCCGAGCAGGTTGGAGCGCCACACGGTCAGGACTCGGGGGAAGTTGGCCGGGTTGTCGGGGTCGGCCGCGGCGAAGCCCAGCCGGCCCGCCCTGAGCTCGTCGACGACGTAGTCACCCACGTCTTTGCCAGCTGCTTCCGCCTGATCCGCCAGGTCCAGCGGGTTCCGGTCGAAGGTCGGATGGGACGCCAGCCACCCGAGCCTTGCCGCATAGGCATTGAGGTCAGCGACGGAGCGTCCGGCCAGGCGGCCCTCCCCCAACGGCGAGGACAACAAATCGGCCTGGGACCCCTCGTATCGCCATTGGTCGCTCGCCAGGTACCAGTACGGGGTGGCCGGCATGTGCCGGGTGGGGCGAGCCCAGTCGTAGGCGAAGGCCAGGGTGAACCAGCCGGTCAAGGGGCGGACTTTCTCCTGGCCCACGTAGTGGGCCCAGCCACCGCCATTGACCCCTTCGCAGCCGCCCAGCATCAGAAGCGACAGGAAGGTTCGGTAGATCTGGTCGGAGTGAAACCAGTGGTTGGTGCCCGCTCCCATGGCGATCATCGAGCGCCCACCGGACACCTCGGCGTTGCGTGCGAACTCGCGCGCCACCCGGGCGGCGGCCACCGCGGGCACCGACGTGATCTGCTCCTGCCACGCCGGGGTGTACGGCACCGAAGCGTCGTCGTAACCGGTCGGCCATTCGCCGGGCAGTCCGTCCCGCGCCACCCCGTACTGCGCCATGACCAGGTCGAACACCGTTGTCACGTACCTGTCCCCGATGCGTACGACGGGCACCCCGCGACGCAGCACACTCCCGCCTTGCCCCTCGCCCACATCGAAACGGGGCAGATCCACCGCCACCGCCTCCGCGTCCTGTCGGCCGTGCATGCTCAGGGCGGGGCGTATCCCCTCGAGGCGCAGGTTCCACCGCCCCATACCCGAGTCGGTCCAGCGGAATCCCAGCGACCCATTGGGCACCGCGGTCACGCCCGACGCCTCGTCGAGAACGACCGTCTTCCACTCCGCCCCTTCGTCGCGGTCGCCGAGATCGGAGGCGGTGAGGAAATGGTCGGGGACCCACCCGTCGCCGCGTTGGCGGAGCGAGACGAGGAACGGGAGGTCGGTATAGGTACGCGCGTACTCCTCGAACCGGGGAACCTGACGGTCCCGGTAGAACTCGGTGAGCATCACGTGCCCCATGGCCATGGCGAGCGCCCCGTCGGTACCCGGGGCTGCAGCCAGCCAGTCGTCGGCAAATTTCGTATGATCCGAGTAGTCGGGTGAGACGACCACCACCTTCTGACCTCGGTAGCGGGCTTCGGTCATGAAGTGGGCGTCGGGCGTGCGGGTGATCGGTAGGTTGGTGCCCCAGAGGATCAGGTACGACGCGTTCCACCAGTCAGCCGACTCGGGTACGTCGGTCTGGTCCCCGAACACTTGCGGGGACGCGACCGGCAGGTCGGCGTACCAGTCATAGAACGAGAGGATGGTACCGCCGAGCAACGAGTAGAAGCGGGTGCCCGCGGCGTAGGATGCCATGGACATGGCCGGGATAACGGTGAATGCGGCGGTGCGGTCCGGGCCGTAGGCGGCGACTGTGTGCACATGTGCGGCGGCAATGAGCTCGAGCACCTCGGGCCACGCGGCCCGCACGAACCCGCCACGTCCGCGGGCCTTCTTGTAGCGACCGGCCCGTTCGGGATCTTCGGTGATCTCGGCCCAGGCCGCCACGGGGTCACCGAGCCGGGCCTTGGCTTCCCTGAACATCTCGAGCAGTTCGCCGCGCACGTAGGGGTATCGCACCCGGGCCGGGGAGTACGTGTACCAAGAGAACGACGCCCCACGTGGGCACCCCCGAGGCTCGTACTCCGGTGAATCGGGGCCGACCGAGGGGTAGTCGACGGCCTGGGTTTCCCAGGTGATGATGCCGTCTTTGACGTAGACCTGCCACGAGCATGACCCGGTGCAGTTCACCCCGTGGGTGGAGCGCACCACCTTGTCGTGGCGCCAGCGCTCCCGATAGAACTCCTCGGCCTGCCGTCCGCCACGTCGATGGACCTCTCGGCCGTCGGAGGACTCCTCGCCCCGCTGCAGGTAGCGAGCGGCCCGGACCAGACCTCCTCCGACGAGCAGGTCGGCCCGTGAACCGTCGGCCTCACTTGCTGCGTCGCGAAGCGTCATCCAGGGCCTCCTCGGTTCAACGGCACCGACCGTCACAACCCGCTCTTAGAGCCGTAGGCTTGACCGTAACCGCGTACCACCCAACTCGCAACGATCCGCGACAGAACCCACGCTTCCCGGCACGCAATTCGGTAGCGTGGTCGACGTGCCGGCAGATAACGCGGGGAGTGAGAACCGCACCTCCGGGTCGGATGCCGACTCCGGCTCGACGCTTCCCCATGCCGGCCAGGGAGGGAGCGGCGTCGCCCGGTGGGTAGCTGATCTCGATCCGGGCTACTTCGCCTCGGTCATGGCCAGCGGGATCATCTCGATCGGCGCGTCCCTCCTCCATGCCCGCCTGGTGTCGGACATCACCCTGGTGGTGGCCGAAGCGGCCTTCGTCGTCCTCGTCGTGGCATACGGCGTCCGAGCCGTTGCCTTCCGTGAGCAGATGCGTAGCTCGCTGCGCAACCCGGCCACCGCGATGGGCTATTTCACCCTCGTCGCCGGTACCAATGTGCTGGCGACCCGCCTCCTCATGGCCGGCCACCCACTGGTCACCGTCATCCTGGGAGCGGTGGCGGGCGTCTTGTGGGTGGTGCTCAGTTACGGCCTGCCATGGTCGATCATCGTGGCTGCCCGGCGTCCTGTCCTGGGCGACATCAATGGCACCTGGCTGATCTGGGTCGTCGCCACCCAGTCGGTGGCGGTGGTGGCCGGTGGACTGGCCGCCACGTCACCGTGGCGACCACTGCACGACGGCTTACCGATCGTGGCCGTGGTGCTCTGGGGTGTCGGCATCATGCTCTACGTCGTTCTCATCGTCATCATCTTCCTCCGCCTCTTCCTTGTCGAAGTCACGCCCGGGGAGATGGGTCCGGCATACTGGATCGCCATGGGTGCCACCGCGATCAGCGTCCGCGCCGCCACCGGCATCCTTGCCATTCATGACCAAGCAGCGGCCTCGATGCTCCGCGAGATGCACCCCGTGCTCGTAGGCCTATCTGTCATCGTGTGGTCGTTCGGAACCTGGTGGATTCCCCTGCTGATTCTATTCGGTCTGTGGCGCCATGTGCTGCGCCACTACCCGTTGAGCTACGAGCCGAGGCTCTGGAGCGTCGTGTTCCCTCTCGGCATGTACACCGTCGCTTCGCTCACCCTCGGCCAGACGCCAGGGCTCGAGATCATGGCGTCGATCGGCCGGGTGTGGTTCTGGGTCGGAGTCGGCGCATGGGTTGCCGTATTCGGACTCCTGCTCGGTGTGCTACTGCGCCCTCTGTGCTCCCGTGCCGAGCCTGGGACACCCGAGGCATGACAGTCCGACACCGGCTGCATCCCCGCCTCGCGAAGCGGTGAAGCGTTCGCTACGATCGGCCGGTGACGACATATACGAGCCGCTGGCAGCTCACACCAAGTATCCGGCTCGACATATCCAGCGGTCCTCGGGGTCGGCGGAGCTCAGCCAGTGCCGCCGGCACCGCGCTGACTGCCGGACCCGGGCTCGCAGTGTGCCGCGACATCAAGGTCTGCGGCTGATGTCGTCGAGGCCGTTCACCCATCTCGACGAGCACGGCCGCGCCCACATGGTGGACGTCACGGCCAAACCGGAGACATTCCGGTATGCGCTGGCGCGCTGTAGCGTGCGAACGACCGACGAAGCGGTGCTCGAGACAGAAGCGGCTTACAGCGACTTGTGGGAAGTGGCACGGGTAGCCGGCATCCAAGCTGCGAAGCAGACGGCATCGCTGATTCCCCTGTGCCATCCGCTCTGCATCACCGACGTGGCCTTGCGTGTCGCTCCCGGTCCCGGCAGGGTGGACATCTCGGCCTCGGCTGAGGTGCTGGCGCGCACCGGGGTGGAAATGGAAGCCCTGACTGCATGCGCAGTCGCCGCGCTCACCGTCGTTACCGCACTCCATGCGTTCGATCCCGCCGCGTACATCGACGATCTGACCCTATGGGAGAAACGGGGTGGCCGCTCGGGTACCTGGACACGACCGCCAACGGCGACCCCGGACCCGCCCGGGACTCCGTGAGCAATTCAGGCGGCGCCGACCGAGGCGTCTCGACAGTTGCCTCCGGTGACGGGCGTGTGGCCACGGTGGCCGGCATGTTGCTCACCGGGGGTGCCAGTCGTCGGATGGGGATGGACAAGGCCTCGCTCGTGATCGACGGCATGCCGAGCGCCCCCCGGCTCGGTCACCTGCTGGCTGAGGCATGCACCCGAGCTATCGAGGTCGGACCCGGGCGGTCGTCGTTGCCGGCCGTCGCCGACGACCGTCCTGACCAGGGGCCTCTTGTCGCCGTCGTGACCGGCTGGCGGACACTGCGCGATACCGAATGTCCCGATGCGGTCGTCGTGCTGGCTTGCGATCTGCCGTTGCTCACAGCGACGTTGGTCGGCCTCCTCGTCACGTGGCCCACTGAAAGTTCGCTCGTCCCCGTTGTCGGCGGCCACCCCCAGCCTCTCTGCGCCAGGTGGTCGGCACCCGACCTCGAGCGGGCTGTCTCGCTGGCCGGTGCCGGCAGACGGTCCATGAGGGACCTGCTCGACCAGTCCTCGCCCGTCCTGCTCGACGAGGCGGAATGGTCGAGCTTCATCGACCCGGTGGTATTCAGTGACGTCGACACCGTCGCCGACCTCGACCGGCTGGGAGTGCAGTGGTCGTCCCGGTGACCTCGATGGCCGGACTCGGAGGTCGATCGGGTGACCGGTCGGCACTTCCGGGTACAGACCCCGGAACCTCGACTCCACTGCGACACGTGACCCTCGATACGATGACACCATGACCGGCGCGCCCTTCGGCGACAACTGGATCGACGTGGCCGAGCATCCGCTTCCCGTGTCCGAGGCGCTCGAGTGGGCCGTGGTGCCTGCATGTGGTGCCGTTGTCGTCTTCTGTGGAACCGTGCGTGACCATTCCAAAGGCCGCCCGGGTGTCACCTCAGTCGAGTACGAGGCCTACCCCGAGCATGTCGGTCCACGTGTGGCCACCGTGGCCGACGCGGCTCGCCGACGGTGGGACACCCTCGGGAGACTTGCCATTCTGCACCGGGTCGGGTGTCTCGCCGTTGGGGAGGTATCCGTGGTCGTCGTCGCCTCGGCCCCGCATCGGTCCGAGGCGTTCGAAGCCGCTCGGTTCTGCATCGACTCGGTGAAGGTGTCCGTTCCCATCTGGAAGCGCGAGTCGTGGGCGGGAGGATCGGACTGGGGTCTCTGCGCCCACGACATCGTCGATGGCGGCGACCTCGGCGCTGTGGCGTTCCCGGATGATCTTGGGGCCCCGCCGATCTCGACCCAGGCAGCGCCATGAGCGGTCGGCGACAACGGTGATCGCGCTCGGCCAGGCCCGCCAGCGCGTCCTCGAGCAGTTCACGGAGCTCCCGTCGCGCCGCGTCCTGCTCGACCAGGCGCGACGGTGCGTCCTCGCCGATGCCATCATCGCGCGCGAGGCCGTCCCACCGTTTGCCAACTCGGCTATGGATGGGTATGCACTCCGAGCTAAGGACGTCACACGCGCCCCGACCCGTCTGAACGTCGTCGGGACGATCATGGCGGGCGACGCGCCAACGATCGGCCTCGGTCCCGGAGATGCCGTCCGCATCATGACCGGTGCCCCGCTTCCGACCGGCGCAGACACGGTCTGCATGTTCGAGCACACACTGAGCGACGACAATAGTGGCATCGTCGTCATCGAGAACCCAATGGCTGCCGGGACGAACGTCCGCTTGGCCGGCGAGGACGTGGCGGCCGGTGCCGGACTCTTCCCCGCGGGGACTGAGGTCACTCCAGCGCACCTGGGTGTACTGGCCAGCCTCGGGATGACGACCGTCTGCGTGCATCCGCATCCCGTGGTCGGCGTCCTGTCGAGCGGTGACGAGCTCGTCGAAGGTCCGGCGCCCTTGCGACCCGGGAAGATCCGAGACGCCAACCGGCCGGCCCTCCTCGCGGCAGTGCAAGAGGCCGGGTGTGACACGATCGACCTCGGCATTGTGAGTGACGACCAATCAGCGATGACCGCGGCAGTCGAGGATGCAGCAACGCGCTGCGACGCACTGATCATCAGCGGGGGGGTCAGTGTCGGAGACCGAGACATGGTGAAAGTAGTGCTCGACAAGCTGACTGCAGGCGCCATGGAGTGGTTGCAGGTGGCGATCAGGCCGGCCAAGCCCCTCGCGTTCGGGATCCTCGCGGGCACGGGCACGCCCGTGGTCGGTCTCCCCGGCAACCCGGTTTCGGCCGTGGTCGGCTTCGAGTTGTTCGTCCGGCCAGGACTTCGTCGGATGGCCGGTCATCGTCACCTCGAACGGCCCATATTTGTGGCGACCGCCGACGCCGACCTCGACCGGCGGCGTGACGGCAAGCTTCATCTCGTCCGGGTCATCGCCACAACCGGCCCCGGTGGCCAGTTTCGGCTGCGCCCGTCAGGCGGTCAGGGGTCTCATCAACTACGAGCCATGGCGGCAGCAAATGCGTTGGCCCTGGTTCCTGACTGCGACGGGGTCCGCCGCGGCGATCAGGTGACTGCCCTGCTCCTCGACACTGGCGGCCTCACCACCGCGGGCCTGGTCGACCTCGAGGCGGTGGCATGCCAACCGGTGCATCGGTGACACCCGCAGCCGCCCAGCCGGTGCGCCTCTCCACCGGCCGACGAGGCGGTGCCGGCCGGTCCTGCCCCACCGATGGTCCGCTTGTCGACTCGTACGGGCGCGTACACACCGACCTCCGACTGTCGGTGACCGACCGTTGCAACCTGCGTTGCGTCTACTGCATGCCCGAAGATGGGGTCGCCTTGCGCCCCAGGGACGAGATCCTCACCTTTGAGGAGATCGCCCGGGTGGCCCAGGTCGCGTACGACCTCGGGGTGCGATCAGTGCGCCTGACCGGCGGAGAGCCACTTGTCCGGCGCGGCATCACCGCGCTGGTGCGCAGACTGGCCTGCATCGGGTTCTCTGAACTTGCGCTCACGACAAATGGAATGGGTCTCGCCCCGCTCGCCGCCGATCTGGCCCGGGCCGGGCTCCACCGCGTCAACGTGAGCTGTGATTCGCTACGTTCGGATCGCTTCGCTCGGATCCGGCGCCGAGGTGAGCTCGACACGGTCCTTCGTTCCATGGAGGTCGCCGAGGCCGCAGGCCTCGTGCCGATGAAGGTGAACGTGGTTCTGCTCGCCGGCCAGAACGACGACGAGATCCTCGATTTCGCGGCGTTCGCTCGAGAGACGGGCCGGGTGGTTCGCTTCATCGAGTTCATGCCCCTCGACGCTGACGGGCAGTGGCGGCGGGACTCGGTCGTCCCTGGAGATGAGGTACTCACCCGGATCGCCGGCACCTGGCCGATCGAGCCCGTCGGAGGCGACGCCTGTGCTCCGGCAGAGCGCTTTTGCTTCACCGATGGCGCAGGCGAGATCGGCATCATCCGCAGTGTCACCAGACCCTTCTGCGGGACCTGTAATCGGCTGCGGCTCACCGCCGACGGGGCACTTCGCAACTGCCTGTTCTCCGACGACGAGCTATCCGTGCGCCAGGTAGTGAGGTCCGGGGGATCTGATCACGATGTTGCCATGCTCTTCCGCCGGGCGGTGTGGTCGAAACTACCCGGCCATGGAATCAATGAGCCGGGGTTCCTTCAACCGGCACGATCGATGTCGATGATCGGCGGCTGAATGCCCCGGCTCCGCCTGTTCGGCCCGGCCCGCGAGGCTGCAGGAACGGCGACCGACGACGTCCCCGGAGCGACCGTCGCCGACGTCCTCATCGCGGCGCGGGCCCGCTATGGTGAGAGATTTTCGCTGGTGGTGGCGGGGTGCCGAGTATGGGTCAACGGGGAAGAGTCCAGCGGCGGCGAGATGGTCTCTGGTGACGACGAGATCGCGCTCCTTCCACCGGTGTCCGGCGGTTGAACGCGCCCGGGGGCGGGCCATCGGAGCCAAAGCTGTCGCGCCGTGGCGTTGTTATGGTCTACGACGCTCTCGGCGCCCCGCCGGCAGCGCGCCGTCGATCTCCGCCTACGGTGCAGCCTCGGACGACCGGGGATGCGGTTTGCCACCGGCAAGGAGCACGAGTGCGTGCGGAAGGACATCCACGATGGCAGCGAGGCACTCGGTCGCCCCGGTGGTCGACCCAGGCACATTGACGACGAGGCAAGTTCTGAACGTCCCGGCACGCCCTCTCGACAGGCGCCCACGAGGACTTGCCGCTCGCATCGCCTCTTCGAGCCCGGGCGCCTCGCGTTCGAGGACGGCTTGCGTTGCCTCTGGCGTGAGGTCGCGGGGTGCAAAACCGGTGCCGCCAGTTGTCACGAGCAGGCCGGTGAAATCCGCAGCCAACTCCCGCAGGATCGTAGCGACAGTGTCGATGCCGTCGGGAACGACAGCGGTGTCGACAACGACGAAACCGGCACCGGCGAGAAGCTCAGTCACCGCCGGCCCCGCGTGGTCAACAGCCAAACCTGCGTGGACGGAATCCGAGACTGTCACAACTTTGGCCTCATGCCGCACGGGACCCAGACTATCGATCCGGACGATCTGGGCGACATGTCGACGGGGTGCGCCACGGCACGAACCCCAGCCCGTCGCCGGGAATCCATGACCGCGCCGGCGTCCGGCGACGCGAGTTTCGACCGTTGCCGCGGCCGATAGCCGATACGATCCAGGCCGTGACGCTCACTGCTCGAGCCTATGTCGACCGCTTCGCCGAAGCCCTCGGCGTTCCGGCACTCACCGACGAACAAGTCGACACACTGCTCGCGCTCGCCGCGGTTGCTGCACACGCATCCGAACGCACCGCAGCGCCCCTGTCGTGTTGGCTTTCCGCATCGGCCGGCGTTGCGCCGGAGGAGGCGCTGGCCACGGCAGAACGGCTTGCCGAAACGCTCGACGACCGCGGCTGACAATCCGCCGACGGGTTGCGGGGACCACCCACCCCGGGAATTACTCGCCTCGCGGGTCACGCCACCTCGGGCACTACTTACCTCGCATATGCAATGATCTTGAATATTTCGCACTGCATATGCGGTCATTTTTACTATGAACCCTTGCAACTACGCGGTATGATCATCCGATGGAGTCGTTCCAGATCGGGCAGGCGGCAAGGCTTCTCGGGGTGAGCCCGGACACGGTCCGGCGGTGGGTGGACTCGGGAAAGCTCCCGGCCACGAAGTTGCAAGGGCGACGCCAGATCAAGGCCGACGCCCTTGCCAGTTTTGCCCAGGCGATGGCAACCGGCACCGAACCGGGATCGCTCAGCACCACGTCGGCTCGGAATCGGCTCATCGGCCTCGTCACCAATGTCGTGAAGGACGGGGTAATGGCGCAGGTCGAGCTGGTGTGTGGCCCCTACCGGGTGGTGTCGCTGATCAGCCGGGAAGCCGCCGACGAGCTGGCACTTGCACCCGGGACGCTCGCCGTCGCATCAGTGAAGGCCACCAATGTCGTCCTTGAGCTGCCTCCCTCGTAGCGGCCGCGGGTGTCATCGACGGTTCTCCGCACGCCGGGTGGCGGAACACCCGGCGTCCACTTCCGGCCCGGTGTCCCGATTCGCCCACTGCGCAGCCGTCGTGGCCGTCGCCCTCGTCGTGGCCTCATGTGGATCAAGATCGTCTGTCTCCCCACGGGCCACCAGTGCCACGCACCCGGTTCAGCAGGGACCGGTGAAGGTCCTCTATGCCGGGTCACTCATTGCACTCATGGGGAACCACGTCGGTCCGGGGTTCACGCGTACGACGGGCTACCAGTTCGTCGGCATCGCCGGGGGTTCAACGGCGCTCGCCAACGAGGTGAAGGGCAGGTTGCGTCGAGCCGACGTGTTCATCAGCGCAAGCTCGAGCGCCGACTTGACGCTCGAGGGGGCAGCGGACGGCGCCTGGCTCTCATGGTACGCGTCGTTCGCCACGGCACCCCTGGTTCTCGGTCTCAACCCTCATAGCCGCTTCGCCCGGCAGATGCGTACCACGCCGTGGTACGACGTAATCACAGAACCGGGTTTCCGCCTCGGCCGGACGGATCCGAACGTCGACCCGAAGGGCGCTCTCAGCGCCAAGGCGATCACCGAAGAGGCCGGTCTCGCCCATAATTCCGCCCTGCTCGGCCTCCTGAACGACGAGGGCGACATCTTCCCTGAGGAGACGTTGGTCGGGCGCCTGCAGGCAGGGCAACTGGACGGCGGATTCTTCTACTCCAACGAAGCCAAGGCCGCAGGGATCCCGAGCGTCCCGCTCGGGATCCTGCGGCTAGAGGCGACCTATACGATCACCGTGCTGAACGGCGCACCTGATCGTGACGGCGCACTGAAGTTCGTCGAGTTCCTGCTCGGTCCGATCGGTCGCCAGCTGCTGATTACCTCAGGGCTCAGTCCGATGGTCCCTCCCGAGTCGGTCGGTTCCACACCACCGGCGTCGCTCGGAGGGGTGTTCAGACGTCCATGACCCGCCGTGATCGGTTCACGAGCGCCGATGCCGGGTGGCGAGACCCGTTGCCCTGGCTCGGCGCCCTGCTCGCGGCGTACCTGCTCCTGCCGCTCGGGGCACTCCTCATCCGTCTGACAGGTGGCAGTGCCGGGGGTCTCGGGGCACCAGGCCTCGTCGGCGCACTCTCCACCTCGGTTGTCACCGCCACGATCACCACGTGCATTTGTGCACTGACAGGCATTCCCCTTGCGTACGTACTGGTTCGGCGGGGCGGACGGCTTGCCGGGATTGTGGGGGCCGTCGTCCTACTGCCGCTTGCTCTTCCCCCACTCATGAGCGGCATTCTCCTCGTTTCGGTGTTCGGCCCCTACACGGTTCTAGGCGGCCTCGTGGGCGGACACCTCACCGACAGCGTGGCAGGCATCGTCCTGGCGCAGACTTTCGTGGCCGCGCCGTTCACCGTAGTTGCGGCTCGCAGTGCATTCGCCGGGATCAACCGCGAGCTGCTCGACGTCTCGGCCACCCTGGGCTGGTCGGAAGGTGCCCGCTTTCTCCGGGTAAGCCTGCCGCTCGCCGCGCCGGGTATCCGCGCCGGCCTGCTTCTCACCTGGCTTCGGGCCTTTGGCGAGTTCGGAGCAACCGTCATCCTCGCCTACCATCCCTACACGCTGCCTGTCTTAACCTATGTGCAGTTCAGCAGCACCGGTCTCGTCCCCACGATCGCCCCGACCGCCGCCGCGCTCAGTATCGGACTGGCCGTCGTGGGGCTGTCTCGCCTCCACCTGCCGTCTCGGAATCATCAGACCGGCACTCGACCGCTCCCCACCACACCGGTCCGGCGACCGGTTGCACCCCTCGCGTTCGACCTCGATCACCGCCTCGGAGACTTCCATCTTCGTCTTGCGTATCAAAGCCGCGGGAACCGTATCGCCATCCTCGGCCCATCGGGCTCGGGCAAGTCGGCCACGCTTCGCTGCCTGGCCGGGTTGTCGGGGTCCAGTGTCGGCAACGTACGACTCGGCGTCCGCCACCTCGAAGACGTGCCTGTCGAGGACCGTCGGGTGGCGTATGTCCCCCAAGGGGAGAGCCTCTTCCCAAACCGTACGGTGTGGCAACAGCTTCTCTTTGCCGCGGGGGCAGAACCCGGGCTCGCCTCCTACTGGCTTGAGCATCTGCACCTTGTGGGCCTCGAGAATCGTCGCCCCCACGAGCTCTCCGGTGGCCAGCGCCAGCGAGTCGCACTCGCGCGCGCACTCTCCCGCCCGACCGAGGTCGTTCTGCTCGACGAGCCCTTCTCGTCACTTGATATGCCGGTGCGGGCCGAGCTTCGGCGCGAACTGCGACAGGTCCAACGAGACGCCGGGTTCACCAGCGTCCTAGTCACGCACGACCCGATCGAGGCCGCTGCACTGGCCGACGAGGTGGTGGTGATCGCCGGGGGGCGAATCTTGCAGGCGGGACCCTGCGACGAGGTCTTCTCCCGACCCGCGTCGCCGGAGGTCGCCCGGCTGCTCGGGATCGAGAACATCATGGTCGGCATCGTCGCCGGTCGCGGGATCCTCGCCACTGCGGGCATAACACTGCACGCCGCGAATCTGGACCTGCCGACGGGCACCCCCGTGTGGTGGTGCGTTCGACCCGAAGAGGTAGAAGTGGATACGTCTGTCTCCGGATCCGTGACCATTGATGGTTCACTACCCGGGCGCGTCGTCGACATTGTCGCGCTGGGAAGCAGTACTGAATTCGTCGTCGGCCTGGCGGGCCAACTGGAGCTGCTTGTTCGCACGACCGGCCAAGGTCCCTCTCGGCATCTCTCCAAATGCACGGTCCGGATCCCACCGCTGGCCATCACCGTGTGGCCGCGCAGACCACGTCACCACGTCACCACGAGCGCCGGTTTCGCGGCATCCGAGCCGGATACGGGCATGCACACCTGACACTGCAACCAGCCCGATGTCCTCCATCCCGTGGCCGATCCCACATGGCCGAAGTACGTCGACAGCGCGATCTTCGGCCGATCCATATGGTTGCCGACCCGTTTCCAGACCGAGCCGCCAGCCTGCTACCGGGCCTCCTGGCGGCTACCCGGACCGGGCTTGCACCGGTCGGCGGCGACCAGCGGCGAATGACTTCTTGGCGGCCGCCACCGCCCGGCGCGTGGTGCGGTCCGAGCCGACATAACCGAGTGCGGTGAGCTTGTCGTGACAGATGTCGGCCCGCACCTTGCCGTTGGACTGGTCGACCCACTCCTCGAGCTTGTCGGTGAACGCGCCGATGAGCCGGTCCCTCGTGACCAGAGCCGAGCTCAGCTCTCCCCGGTCACGGCGGTCGATCCAATGGGCGACGGTGTGATGGTCGCATCCCGCCAGCTCGGCGGCGTCGCGATACGACTGGGTCAGGTCAAAAGCTTCAAGTATCTCCATGATTTCCTCGTCAGACTTCATGTGTGGTCCCTCCTCAGGGTCGGTGGTTTTGTCACCAACCAGCCTTCGAGGAGGGGCCACACCGCCGGTGGATGGTCACCGACGGTGGCGGACAGTCAGTTCTGGGGAGAACTCGTGGCCGCCACTGGGGAGTTTTCGTGTCCGTCAGTGGGGAGGAATTTGGCCGCCACTGGGGAGGATCTCATGTCCGCTGACAGCGCTCCCGCCATGAGGCGCTGGCGAGTCTGTTCCATGATGCGTTCCACGCCGCCTTCTGGATTGGTGGTTCCTGTCGCCGCCCCGGAAATGGCCTGAAAAAGTTCGGCAGTCTCGTGAGTGTCTCGGATGGCGGCGTCAAATTGGTCATGCATAGGATTCGCATCTTCCATCGCCCAAGCGTACGCCGGGCCGACGGAGCGAGTTGGTGGAGTGGCGGATCCAAGAACGTAGGCGATCAGGAGCCGGCAACGCCGTCTCCAGGGCCATTGTCCATTTCATTCTGGCCAGCCCGTCAAGGCTTGCTCCATGGGCGGTCTTCGGCCGGCCTTGACTGGCCTCGCCATCATGCCCACGGTTGGATTCGCCAGTCGGAGAGAGCTTTCGTCCCCCCACTGTCCGGTACCCCCACGTCGGGATCAGGGCGGTGAGGCTGGCGGCGGATCTGACGGAGACAGCAAAGGTGCGCGGGAGAGCGGCGACAAAGATGCCACCTCGGGGATGGCCGAACTTCGATCACTCGGAAGGCCGCGGTGAACTGGTCGTCCGGGGATCGTTCGCATGCTGGTCATGCCCCCCAAACGTGGATACGACCCCGTGGGCGGATTCGGGTACCCGCTCCACGGAGATGCGACCGGCTGATTCACCGAGTGTCCACCTGCTCAATCGGTCACCCGCATACATCGATTGGGACACCGCCCACGACGATCACACCTGAACATTGCACCACCGTTAGCACCGACCGAACCCAGCGAATCGAGAAACCGCCTTCTTCTAGTCTGCACTAGTGAAATACTTGTGTCGTGGATCGCTCGCTCGACATCGACACCAGGTCTGTTGCCACTCCAGCTGCGTCCGGCCGGAAGGCCCGCGACGTCCCGAAGCGGAAGCCTGCACGCTGGGAGAACGCCCTGGTGGCCGAGATCATCGAAGAGACGCCGGATGCCGTGACCTTGCGGCTTCGACTCGAGGAGTCCACCGGCTTTCTCCCCGGCCAGTACTACAACGTGCGTCTGGCGCTACCCGGACGACCCCACCCTGTTCAGCGCGCCTATTCGATCGCCTCCCCGCCCGTACCGGATCCCTCGATTATCGACCTCGGGGTGCGGGAAGTCTCCGGCGGCCTGGTCTCGCCGCGTCTGGTCCGGGGTCTATCCCCAGGCGATCGGCTCGAAGTGCGGGGTCCGGTCGGGCGTTTCACCTGGACGGCAGATGACGGCGGTCCGGTCCTGTTGGTCGGAGCAGGCAGCGGAGTCGTCCCACTCATGAGCATGATCCGTTACGGGGTAGCGGCGGATCTCGACATTCCCATGCGTCTGGTGTGCTCGTCGAGCAACTTCGACCACACGTTCTACCACCGTGACCTGGCCGATCTGGCCGAACGGTATCCGTGGTTGGAGGTTGTCCACACCTTCACCCGGAATACAAGCGATCCTCGGGCGACTCACCACCGTCGCATCGACCGGACCATGGTGGCCGAGGCTGTAGCTGGACAGCTCCCGACGCGTACCTACATCTGCGGCCCACCGGCAATGGTCGAGGACGTGCAGGGCTGGCTGGCCGAACTCGGCGTCGATCCGGACCCAGT
>OCZT010003796.1_pt1 | contig 15396 bp, 13 predicted proteins | sample 1539031 | NCBI WGS metagenome assembly OCZT01 (sample SAMEA3539308, study PRJEB22396) | soil metagenome | biome: tundra; feature: field; material: soil | place: USA | collected 2010-05 | depth 0.15 m | reverse complement strand
CGACGCTCTTCCGATCTGTTTTGTCACGACATCCCCGGCCGAAGCCGATCCATTAAGCGTTGATGGGTCAGTATCGCAATCCTTTGTGTCGCATCCATCATGGATCTGCGTTTCCCGAGTGACAGTGCACGTGCCTCCGCTACTCTTTTTTGCAGAGACGGCCGGTGTGTTTTCTGCGGATGGAGTTGTTTCCGGCTGATTAGATGGCTTCGAAGGCACGGTCGATGCTGGCTGGGCATTAACAGAGACGTTTGCCGGGGAAATAGTCGAGGGATTCCGAGACATGTAAAGAAACAAGCCGATGCTCGACGCACCAAAAATTATTACAAGGGCACCCAAGATGAATATCGCAACCCGATACTTCCGGTTAGTTTCCACCGGTCTTTGCCGGACAACCGTCTCATACTCGTCGTCAGCGTACGGTACAACTGGCTTGCCGCAGTTGAGGCAATATATGTTTCCCGGTGCTAATACTGCACCACAGTATTTGCAAACTGGCGTCATCGCTGGTTGCACAAGCTCGATCCTAAAGAACCGATCGATGTCGTCTCGGCCAGTATAATAAGCGCTTCCAAATACTGAAACCGAATTCTAAGTGAGGGGACATCTTCAGGTACGAAGCTACTTCTTTATCCAGTTAGCGATATCGTTAACCACATCCTCCTCTACATGACCGGCGATGTCGTATTCCGCTGGTTGGCTTTTGCCGTTTCCCGGTATAAAGAGATGATTCAGTGCCGGGTATGACTTAAACGTGACGTTCTTCCTTGAAGACAAGGCGGTTTTCCATTGCTGAAAATCGTCCATCGTCACCTGGTAGTCCCGCTCTCCTTGTAAGATCAACATCCGCTGTTTCAACATCTTCGCCGTCGCTGCCGGATCATAACCGCGAAGGTCGAGCCAATATGACACGGGGGCAAACAAAAGACGCACGGGCGAGTTTATGTCGGACGGCGTTAGGCTTTTGACGGCGGCGACCTGCTTCTTGATCTCGTCAAGCCGCGCCTGCTCTTCCGCCGAAATTGTGCCGTCAAGCGAGACGATGTAAGTCGTCTGCTCGAGGAAGGCATCCTCCATCGGTTTGACAAGGCCGGCCATCACAATGAATCCCGCAATTCGCGGATCAAGTTTGCCGATACGAGGAATAAGAGTTCCGCCCAGGCTGTGACCGAGCACGAAGATTTTCTTTGGATATATCCCCGCTGTCGCCCGCAAAAGGGTAACAGCAGCAAGTGCATCATCAATTGTCTCTTCCTTGACCGTAAAATGACCTATGACTGATGCAAGTTTCGCACCGTATTGTCTGGTCCGTTTCTCGTATCGCAAGACGGCGACACCTTGTGACGCCAATCCCCAAGCCAGATCGCGAAACGGTTTGTTCCTCCCGACCGTTTCATCACGATCCCCCGGCCCTGAACCGTGTACCAACACGACGGCGGGAAACGGGCCTCGGCCCACAGGAATTGATAACGTACCCGGAAGGGCCCACTCTCCGGTGCCGACGGTAACTTCTTTCTCACTGAACGCGTTCGGATTCACATACCCGGGCGGCGTGTATTCAAAAGCAGTTGCTGCCGGTGCAAAGTTCAGGCCGGCGATCCGCCCCGCGTTGTCAAAGCCCATACGTACATCCAGTGAGGCTTTTTCGAACTCGCATGTCACGATCACGGTAGCAAACTTACCGCTGTCTTCTCTTCTAGTGGCGACCTTACGCTTGAACGATCCAACTTGTCCGTTCAATCTATTCCAGAGTTGCTCCAGCTTTTCTGCCGGCAGAGCAGTTTTTACTTTGTCATCAAAATAGGTCTCAACTGCGGTGAAATCTCTTTTGACGAGCAACTCAACGAACGTATCGGCCGTCGCCATAATATCGGGCGACATAGAAGGTTTTGGCTCTTGAGCGTAAGCAGGAGCATAGCCGATCAGCACAAAGGCAAGCAGGACAATCAAACATTTGGTCATTGTTGTCTTCCACCGTATAGTATTCAACTGCTTTCCGGAGAATCCTACCATAACAAGCAACAAACTTTTCGTATATCCGTATATTTCACACTGCAACGCTAAACATTTCCGGATCGTCAAAGAATCGGGTAATCTTTACGCAGAAACACCTACCCGTTGTACCTTTATGAAACACCTGATCGCCGCCATTATTTCACTCGTCCTGTGCTCTGTTGTCGTTCTTTCCCAGCAATCTGACGCGGATCTGCGTCTTGCAATCGAAAAGGACAAGACGAGCCGGGATCTAACCGGCAAGATGATGAATTTGTCGGCCGCCGAACACCTCTCGCGCGGCATGGCATATTTTGACAACCGCCATTTTGTCGAGGCTATTGAACATTTTCAGAAGATCATCGATGAGTACCCAAGTGATCCGGGTGTCGCAAAAGCCCTGTTCGGAATAGGTCGTTCACATATGTGGGAACGCGAATACGCGCAAGCGATTCCCTATCTCGATCGCGTAGCACGCGAATTCCCCGCTACAAAAGATGGCCGCGAGGGCTTGGCATTTAAAGCCGCATGTCACGTCCGATTGGGTAAGAACGATGAAGCTGCTGCCATCTACGAGCAGTACATAACGATGTACCCCGATGGCGAGCGTGTCGAATCGGCCTATCTCAACATTATTGATGCGCTGCGCGAAGCCGGCCGCTACGATGAAGCCAATGTCTGGGTAGATAAGACCCGTCAGCGGTTTGCCGGTATGGCGTCTGAAACAAACGCTCTTCATGCCCGCCTGAGGATGGATATTTATCGCGGTCAATGGTCGGAAGCTGAAACGACGGCCGACGATATGCTTCTCAATGCACGATTTGGCGGTTCAATGACGAGTATGGACGAGGTTAAATATCTAAAAGCCTTTGCGATGGAGAAAGCGGGTAAACGCGGCGAAGCGACGGCGGTCTATTCTTCTATTCCCGTCACTGACTCGTCTTATTTTGGCGGTCTTGCCGCCGATCGATTCTCGGGATCGGCCCCGAGGACCAGACTCGTATCCAAAACGAGCTTCCGCTCGACCCAGGATTATCCGGTCGTTTACCAAAGTGAAGTTCTCCAATATGCTCGAGCCAAAAAGATCGATCCACGATTCGTCCTCGCGATCATGAAACAGGAGAGCACTTTTCGCCCGGGCATCAAATCTCCATCCGCGGCCCGCGGTCTGCTCCAACTGGTCTATGATCGAGCGCTCAAATACAACAAACAGGCCGGTTTCCCCGATCTCCAACCCGACGATCTTTACCAGCCACGGATCAACATCGCGATCGGCATCGAATACCTGGCTGATCTAAATAAGCAATTTGGCGGACTCTACGAAGCTATAGCTGCAAGCTATAACGGCGGCGAGGACAATGTCGCCCGCTGGCTAAATCGCTCGCGGCCAAAGGAAGCGGGTATTTTTGCTTCCGAGATAGGCTTTGCCGAGACAAAGAGTTACGTATTCAAAGTAATGAATAACTATAGGATCTATCGCGAGCTGTACGACGAGAACCTTAACAGGAAATAGATTCGGCCCCTTTTCGATAATGGATCAATTAGTTGACTTCTTCGCCGGTTCTTTCGGCTCAACTTGTCCGCCGGCCCGGGTCCACGCATCCCACCCGCCTTTTAGAGCGCGTACATTTTTGAATCCGTGATCGATCAGTATCTGCGCCACACGGGCGCTTGTATATTCGCTCGGTCAGGTGCAGTAAGTAACGATTTCCTTATCGCGAGGGATCTCTTTAAGGCGGGCCTCGACCTCATCCAGCGGTATTCGTATTGCACCCTTGATCCTGGAGTCTGACGAATCGTAAGCGGCTTGAGTGCGTGAGTCGATTATTATGACCGGCTCATTTTTGGCGATCTTTGCCTTCAACTCGTCGACGGAGACGCGCTCGACGTCAGCGGCTTTTGCTTTATCGACCTGCACTTTAGCCGATCCGTCGGAACCTATGCCCAACGGCGCCGGTTTTATTGTTTCGTGCGCGTTGGCTACGAAACAACCCAGCAAGACGAGCAAGAATGGGAATATTGCACCCTGTTTCAATTTCATAATCCACCCCCGAAGAATTAGATCAAAATAGCTGATCGCCAGGTTGCAAGCTTCTGATCGGGTTGGATGATCATTTGTAGGCCTCCAACCGCTCTTCCAGCACCAGAGCCCGGTTCTTGACTCTATCGGTCCGCAAGATGATCCGCGTCGCGATGTACCCGGTACCCTTTCGCGCGGCGTAAAGATTAGCGATCAATTCAAACTCACTGTCGCGATATTTTTCCCAATTACGTTGAGATCTTTCAAACACCGGTCTGGCATCAATGGGTAGCGCCAACCGAAGGGCTGCATACGTTTTCGTGACGTCGCTTTTCCAAGCATCAAAGGCTTTGCTGTAACACTCGGCGCGGGGCATAGTCGCCCTTGCATTCTTTAGACACGCCGCGAGCGCATTGTCGATCCGATGGTTGTTCCGTTGTTGGGCGAGAAAAGCAGTGTTCAACATGAGAACCACCGTGGACACCAGGATCAAACGTTTCATCGATCAAAACATTCCTTGAAACTTAACCTCAGCAATTAATGTTCCTGCCAATCGCCGGTGCCTTCTCGCTCGACCGTGTAACCGGCCTTTTCGAGATGCTCCTGGACTTCCCGGCCATGTTCGTCGTCGCGCACCTCGAGGATCATCTCGATCCCGACCCGGCCCAAAGGCGCAAGCCACATTGCGCGCCGATGGAAAACCTCGATCACATTCGCGCCTGATTCGGCGGCCGCCTTCAGAAGTCCGGCAAGCAGTCCCGGACGATCTGGGACAAGCACTTTGAGCATTATGTATCGACCCTGGCGTACAAGCACCTGTTCCAAAACACGGGCGAGGAGGTTAGCGTCAATATTGCCGCCGCTTAAGATCACGCAGACATTATCGTCCGGTTCGACACTGATCTTCTTTGACAATACGGCTGCGAGGCTGGCCGCACCGGCCCCCTCAACCACGAGTCGATTGTTTTGAACGCAAAAGAATATGCCGCGGGCGATATCTTCGTCGCTGACCTCGACGACCTTGTCGACGTATTCCCGAATGATCGGAAGCGTAAGCTTGCCCGGGCTCTTGACCGCAATGCCGTCGGCTATCGTTTGGCCCATCTCAGCGTAAACAGGATGCCCCGCCTTGAGCGATGGATTGACCCATGCCGCATTTTCAGCTTGTACACCGATGATCCGTACGTCCGGCCTAACGCTCTTTATCGCGGTCGCGATGCCTGAGATCAACCCGCCACCGCCGATTGGCACGACTACTGTCGTGACGTCGGGTAGTGCATCCATGATCTCGAGCCCTATAGTTCCCTGACCGGCAATTATGAGTTCATCGTCGAAGGCGTGAACATATGTCAGCCCGCGCTCTTCGCCGAGCTCACGCGAATACGCGACCGCCTCGTCGAAAGTAGTTCCGTGCATAACCACCTCGGCTCCAAATCCTTTCGTCGCACTAACTTTAGTAAGCGGTGCCATCTCGGGCAAAACGATCGTCGCGCTGATGCCGTTAAGCTTCGCCGCGAGTGCAACGCCCTGAGCATGATTACCCGCCGACGCGGCGATGACGCCGCGTTTCTTTTGTTCGGCAGATAGTTGAGAGATCTTGTTATACGCCCCCCGGAGCTTGAACGAGCCGCCGCTTTGCAGGCTTTCGGCTTTCAAATGCGCCTTCGCACCTATCTCCCTTGAGAGACGGCCATCCGGAAAGATCGGCGTTGAGAGAATGACATTCTTCAGCCGCAAACGGGCGGCCTCGATATCTGAAAGTTTAACGGTCATAGCTCGACGCGAATTATAGCAAACATGCCGGAAATAGTTTATATTGGCTTCCTAAGCCCCGTATGAGGAAGGAGATATGGATATGTTCGGAATCGGTGCGATATTTCTGCTGTTCCTTGGAATTGCTCTGCTCACGGTCGCCTGGAAAACCATTAAGATCGTGCCGCAATCAAGCGTACTGCTTATTGAGCGACTCGGTCGATTTCATCGCACTGCCGCAAGTGGTTTGAATATCATCGTGCCGTTTTTCGAGAGCCCCCGGGCAGTTTACTGGACCAATGCTCGACCGGGGGTCACATACATAGACCTGCGTGAACAATTTATCGATCTACCGGCGCAATCTGTCATCTCGCGCGATAACGTGATGGTAAATGTCGATTCGGTCATTTACTGGCAGATCACCGATCCCGCCAAAGCGACGTACGAGGTTAACGATCTTGTCGGTTCGATCGTCCAATTGACCTTTACGGGTATGCGTTCCGTTATCGGCAAGCTCGATCTTGACCACACGCTGTCGTCGCGTGACCAGATCAACAGTGAGCTGAGAATGATACTCGACGAAGCGACCGATAAATGGGGCGTCAAGGTGACGCGTATCGATATTAAAAACATCACACCGCCCGAGGATGTCCGCATCACGATGGAAAAGCAGATGACCGCCGAACGAAATCGACGTGCGCTTGTGCTGCAGGCCGAGGGTGAAAAGCAGGCGGCGATCGCACGCGCCGAAGGTGAAAAGCAAGCATCGATAACGCGTGCCGAGGGCGACCGCGAATCCGCGATCCTGCAGGCTGACGGTGCGGCACAGGCACGTCTGAAAGCAGCGGGCGCAGACGCTCAGGCGATCGCACAGATCTCGCAGGTCGTCGGCAGCACAGATCTCACAACCCAGTACCTGATCACGTCGAGATATATTGAATCCTTGCGAGATATGACCCGTACCCAAAATGCCAAGGTCGTGTTCATGCCGGTCGAAACGTCGACCTTGCTTTCCAGCATCGGTGCAATAAAGGAAGTATTTGCAGAGACGGGCGAAAAAGCGCCCGAGCTGCCAAAGCCTCGTTCTCCGCGGGAACTAGAAAAATAGCCATTGCGATTAACTGTCCTTGAGCCGTTGTTTAGAGATAGCGGTGTAAACCGAACCGGCTGAAGACAGTTTGCTTTCGTACAAGATCACCTCATCGACGGCGAACGGCTTCGATTCGAAGTCATTCCGTAAATGTGTCGTTGCCAAATCGCGCGCTTTTTGCAGCTCCCGAACGCGGCCGATCGTCAAGTGAGGGCTGAAGGTACGTTTCTCCGACGGAAATTCCAGGTGTTCACATTCGGACTCGACCGTATTAGCGATCGATATGATGGATTCCTTTCCCTCGCTCACGCCGAGCCATAGAACACCGGGTCGACGCAGGTTCGGGAAAATACCGGTATCGCTAAGCCGCGCAATAAACGCGCGATGCCCAGCGGCAACACCTTCTAAAACTTGCTTTAGATCGATCAATTGAGACTCATCGGTGTTTCCGAGAAACTTTATCGTGATATGGAGCTTTTCCCCTTTTTCCCAACCGACTCGGCTGCCGGGAAATCCCGCTCGCAGGCCATCGATGTAACCGGCGATCTCATGGCGGACGCTGGCGGGAAGAGCGATACCGATGAATGTTCTCATAGCGGGCATTTTGGTTACATTTTTGCTTATTGCTAAACTCTTCCACAACGATGCGTGTTGTAAAAATACTATTTGCTCTCCTCCTGGTGTTAGTTATAGCGGTCGCCGGATTTTCTTATTGGGTATTTCATACGGTGAATGCGCCGCATGATCACCAAAAGGCCACCGAGTATATAAAGATCGAATCCGGTTCGACGCCAAAACAGATCCTCGCCCGGCTCTCCGACGAAGGTGTCATCGAGAGCTATTGGGCCACGCTTGTATATTTGCGTCTATTTGGCGATGGCAGCAAGCTTCAAGCCGGAGAATACCGGTTTCCGTCGCCAATTACGGCTTTGCAGGTCCTCAAACAACTCGAAAAGGGCGAAGATCGCACGATCAAGATCACTTTTCCCGAGGGCTTTACGCGGTTTGACATCGCAAAGCGCATCGTCGAGAAATTTCCACAGAATCCGCCCACCGATGAACGCGCCGTTCTCGCTATGATGGATGATGTCACGCTGATCCGCGATATTGTACCACAAGCGAAAAACCTCGAAGGCTATATGTATCCGAGCACGTATAGTTTTCCGCGTGAGACGAAGGCCCAAGAAATCATTAAGACGATGGTCGAACAATTTCGGAAGGTATGGAAACCGGAATGGAATGATGCAGCAAAGGCGCTGGGACGGACACCGCATGAAATAGTTACCATAGCGTCTCTTATCGAAACCGAAACTGGGGTCGAAAGTGAACGGCCGATAGTCGCCGGCGTTATCTACAATCGCCTGCAGCGGGGTGCACCGCTCGGCATCGATCAGACGGTTGTTTATATCGCGAAAATGCTGGGACGTTGGGACGGAACGATCAACAAGAGCGATCTCGAGGTCGATTCGCCATACAATACCCGCAAACATACCGGCATTCCACCGGGACCGATATCATCCGTCACCGAAAGCTCATTAAAGGCGGCATTATTTCCAGCAAAGAACGACTTCCTGTTCTATGTTCGCAACGTCGATCTAAACGACGGCTCGCACTGGTTCTATTCATCCGCCGCCGAATTCGAAAAGGGCAAAGCAAAATACCAGCAATGGCTTGAAGAGCAGAGACAGGAAAAACGCGCCGAGGAAAGCAAGGTACTGCAATGATCAAACTCCTCGCCCTGGACCTTGACGGAACGACACTCAATTCGCATGGGCAGATCGCGGATGAGACGAGGGTTGCCATCCGTGCGGCCGAAGCCAATGGAGTGCTGGTAACGATCGCCACCGGACGAAGGTTTCGAGACGCCCAGCCACTTGGATTGGATCTTGGCTTGAACGCACCTCTTATCACGCATAACGGAGCCCTTCTCAAATACGCCGATTCCGAAAAGACGGTCGCCTATTCCCTGCTCTCGACCGAAACGAGCCTCGATATAATTAGTGCCGGCAAACGTCTCGGCGGCGATGCTCTCGTAAGTACAGACCCGCACGGTCTCGGGACCCTTCTTTATGACCGCGTCTCTGACTACAACATCCCGCTGCAGAAATATATTCGCTGGTCCAAAGGGATACAAGGCGAGGAAGCGAAACGATCGGTAGAGCATGTCGCAGCCCTCGAGGATATTGTCGAAAAGCATGAGGTGGTCCATATCTCGTTTTCCGGTGGCTGCGCATCCATGCTTGAACTTGAAATGAGCCTCCGCGAGGAGTTGGGCCCCACCGTGACACTTCTCACCACTGTCTACCCTCGGCTCGATTTTACGCTTATTGACGTTCTGCCGCCCGATGCTTCAAAAGGACACGGAGCGGCAAAACTCGCCGAGCTAAACGCATTCGAACGCGAAGAAGTGATGGCGATAGGCGATAATTTCAACGATATCGAGATGCTGGAATACGCCGGTATCGCCATCGTGATGGGAAACGCCGACGCACGTTTGCTCGAACGTGAGGAATTTTATACAACTTTAAGTAACGACGAGGGCGGCGTTGCCGCCGCTATCGAGCAGCATATCTTAAACGGAGAGAATAATTAGTGCCAAATAAAATTGCAGTAATAGAAACAAACAAGGGAACGATCAAGTTTGAACTGTTAGAGGACGACGCTCCTAAAACGACTGAGAACTTTCAGCTGTTGGCCGGAAAGAATTATTATGACGGGGTTATCTTTCACCGAGTGATACCAAATTTCATGATCCAGGGTGGCGACCCGCTTGGCGAAGGTTATGGCGGTGAATCCGCCTGGGGCGGCAAATTCAACGATGAGGTAAACCGTGGGTCGATGCTCTATGCTGGACCGTATGAGAAAGGAACGGTCGCGATGGCAAACTCAGGTCCGAATACAAATGGTTCGCAATTCTTCATCATGCACGCCGACTATCCGTTGCCGCCGAACTATACAAAATTTGGCCGGGTGACCGAAGGTCAGGAAGTGGTAAGCGCGATCGCAACCGTTCAGCGGAACAAAAACGACAAACCGCTTGAGCAGGTCGTGATGGATCGCGTCTACGTTGAGGACACCGACGCCTAAATGCGTGCTGTCGTCCAGCGGGTCAAGCGCGCCAAGATTGCGGTTGACGGCGAGGTAACGGGCGAGATCGGTAGTGGGATGCTCGTGCTTCTCGGAATCGCCGGGAAAGACACCCGCAAAGATGCCGATTATCTCGTCGAGAAGATACTGAACCTGCGTATCTTCGAGGACGAGATGAGCAAGATGAACTGTTCCCTCATCGATACCGGTGGTGAGCTACTTGTCGTATCGCAGTTTACACTTTACGGCGATACACGACGCGGCCGAAGACCGTCATTCATCGAAGCGGCCCAGCCGGAAATGGCCAACGAGCTTTATGAATATTTTGCCTGGCAGGCATCGATTATTGTCGGCGCCGTTCAAACCGGCAAATTTCAGGCGATGATGGACGTGGAGCTTGTAAATGACGGGCCGGTAACAATCATCCTTGACAGTGAAAAAAGTATCTAGAGTATGAAAAATCTTGTCTTAGTCTTAATTATTGCAATGTCTGTTGGAGCTCTCTCTTGCGGCGGCGCCAGCAACAAAGCCTCCAACGCTAAAGGCGGCTCTCCCGAGGTCAAAAAAGGGGTCGAACCCGTCGCCGACAGCGAGGCGGCTTTGATCGAGATGGAGAATCAGGGTGCCTATGGCAACATCAAGATCGAGCTTTATTCAAACATCGCGCCAAAGATGGTCGCCCGGTTCAAAGAGCTGGCGCGCGAAGGCGTTTACGACGGCACGACATTTCACCGGATCAATCAATCGGTGATACAGGGTGGCGATCCTTTATCGAAGGACGCAGACCCAACGAATGACGGTACCGGTAATAGTGACAAACCAAACTTACCAGCCGAGTTTTCCGATATCAAATACGATACCGGGATAGTTGGGGCGGCGCGAACGAACGACCCAAACACCGCGAACTCTCAATTTTTCATTACCCTAAAACGCGAGCCCGCCTTTGATAACAAATATACGATCTTTGGCAAGGTGATCGAGGGCATGAACAATGTGCGCACGATCTCGCAGGTGCAGCCGAAAGAGGGCGAGCGACCGATCGAAGCTGTGAGAGTCAAACATGTTTCGATCGTGCCGAGATAAATTGGGCCGTGATATAATTTGCTCTGACTTTTGCTCGCGTAGCTCAGTGGATAGAGTGCTTCCCTCCGAAGGAAGAAGTCGCAGGTTCAAATCCCGCCGCGAGTATTCCAGATCAAGAAAAGAGGCTGTCTGAAAAGGCAGTCTCTTTTAAATTGCCTCCAGCTTTAGCTGGAGGGATAGTTTGAAATTCGCAGGGGGCTTTAGCCGAATTTAGGGTACGAATGTTTCGTATGCGCTTCAGCCAAATCTGGAGCTAAATATCTGCGGCTAAAGCTATTAAGGAAATGCTTTTTCACGATTTCAGCTAAAGCCATGATCTTCTGGACCCACTAACCTCCGGCTAAAGCTGGAGGCAATTGATTTACAATTTAAGAGTTGATAACGCTCCCGATTCTGCTTTTCAGACAAATACGTCTTGGATTGATCTATCTTACTTGCAGCATCGGATCGCCAAGCAGGATCCACGTGTAACCAACATCCGTTTGGGGCGGCAGCACCGATTTTGCGTCAAAGACCAGGTCGCCCAGCCGCGGGATCGTTCCAGCCGTTAGATCGTCGTAAAAGCGAGTTGCCATTATCATCTGGTAATCGGGTGTCGTATCGCCCGATGACGCCCACGTGGCAACGGCACCGCCATTCGCATTCTTAAACATCGATTCGGACAACGAGTCAAAGGTCGGACGCGTAAACTCGCCGTTCAGACAGCTGAGCATGGTGACAATGCTCTGGCGAGTATTTGTCAGCTGGGCCCCATCACTGACACCAAAAAAGTTAGGGCTGCCCCATACACCGGCTGAAGCATGGCCGGAATAGTTGACAACGTACTTGCCGCTATTAAAGGCTGATAAAAGCGCCGGCTTATTCGCCGGACTTGTGTCAACGTATGTTTTAACCGCTCCGGCCGGCATTTCATTGGCGAGCGAATTGGTCATTGATTGGAAGTCATAGATGCCGGTCTGGTCATAAACCAATAAAACACCGCCGTCAAAAGGCTGGACGGGTGCGGAATAGGCTTGTACTTTTGCGAGAGCGTTTGTGACATCCGCCGCTGTGCGGGCCGGCACACGGCCGATCCGCAACTCGCTCAGACCGTCGTTATTGAAATCGCCAAGAGCTTCATCGCTTTCGTACCAGCCAAATGTTGTACTAATGAACACCGTCGGAATAAGGTCCCAGTAGCCGGCCCCATCAAAATTCCTGGGATCAAACGAACCGTCACCGATCAGAAGTACATATCTCGGCTTAGTCTGCCAATTGGTATACGCGTATTGTAAAAACCCATTCACCGCCGCGGAACTCAAAGAGCCGTAACTGAATTCGTCGTACACATCCGCAATATCAACGACCTCGACAGCGACTCCCTGCGTTCGACGGAAATCCGCCCAAGCGTTAGCCGCCGACATAAAGCCCGGATCAGAATAAGAGATGATCACCAGATCAGCTTGATGGCTTGGTGTCGACAATGTCGATGGCGTGTTCGCCGTGATCGACGATGGAGCCAGGATCGCCGAATCCTCGACGGCGTAGAGCACCATTGCGCGGCTCGATGGCATTACAACCGTGTACTTGCCGTTGTCCTGCTGGATCATCAAGCCGTTTATCAATACCGGTGCACCGTCGCAGGTCGTATCGAAAACACGAATGTTCGGGGAGTCGAACCCCTCGAGGTTTGAGTCGTGATAGTTTTGTGTAAAAGCCGACAGCGTATCCTGATCCGCTACGTAGCGGCGATTGTAGCTGACACTGACCTGGTCGAAATAAACAAAGTCGGTGGACGCCGTCGTCATTTCGAGAGAGTTGGCACCCTCAACAAGATAACCGGTGGGGATGGTAAACTGTCCGGACATCAAGGCGTTTCCGCCGCCGGTAATAATTCCAAGTTCATGTCCATTCAGGACTATATCGATTGAATGAGGCGGCTGGGTATCAAATAGACTATCGCCTTCGAAACGAAGTGAAAACACTGCGCTCTGACTAGCAAGGTCGATGCTGCTCAGATTGAAGTTTTTTAGCGTTCCATTGTTACCGAACACAGTGCCAAAATAGTGGCCGCCGTCCGGGTTTACGGAACCGGTATTTACAAAGGAGCGTCGGTCTTTTTGAACGAACGTCTGTGGGTAACTTATGCCGGCGATCCCGGGTCCGACACGGGGTAATATACGCGACGCGATGCGTTTTCCCGCCGTCGGTCCATTGACCAGATAGTAAACGCGCGTGTCGCTTTCAGGTGTATCGCGGCCCTTTCCGAGAAATTCGATATACGCGTCTGACGGACCGACAATTATCGCCTGCTCATTACCCTCCATAAAGAGCTGCCAGTTATCCGAGTTCGTATTTACGTCAAACCCGGCACTTTGCAGTTGCTCACGCGTTACTCTATAAAATCCGTCTTTTCGAACGCTTATTTTGGCTCCCGGCTGCGAAACGACCCATCGTTGGTTCGTAAGATTCGGGGTCGCCTGCGAGCTTTGGACCCGCTGGGTAAGATCTTTAGTAAGACTCGGCTGCGAGCGCTCGATCTTGCCCGTTGGCTTATGAATCTTAACGTTTAGATAGTCGAGGGGAAGTTCCGACTCTTTCGCGAGGCTATATGTGTAGCCAGCAACTATCGGCTGCGATGTCACCTTTCGCCCGTTCAGGCCAAGACTTTCAACCACGTACATTGAACCCAGCCCGCCCGCGGCATCATATATCGAATAACTTTCGCCATTCAACGGCCTTCCTCGCAACCGGGCACCGGAACCTAATTCAAGCGAATCGTTAACGCGGACCCTTTCGCCCCTGTCCATCCGATAGACGTAGAAACCGGCATTATCTGTCTCGGTGACCATTTGCCACTGGATCAGAACGCCGCTCCCTTCGGTCAATGCCCGCACGCGGTCAAACCGCGCGAACACAGGCTTCACCTTTATCGGAGGTGGTACCGGGCGCACTTTTTGAGCGGCTACCGGAAGAAATGAACCGAGTAAAAGGAATCCGTACAGCAGGTATGAGACTAACTTCTTCATTGATAAAGCTCTATGGGGAGGGCCCGGGGTTTACAGCCTAGTAACTACTTTTCGACACCAGACTGCATTATACAACATCAGGCAAACGGCACTTTCTTGTCACACGATCAGTTGCCTGAGTACGAATGGCAGAATGCCACCGTTCTTATAGTATTCGATCTCGATCGGCGTATCGATACGCAGTGTCAGCGTCGCCTCCCCTGGCGATCCACCCTCTTTGTTTATAAGAAGCGTAACATGTTGTCCGGGATGCACGTTGCCGTTTTCCAAACCGGCAATATCAAACGTCTCCGAGCCATCCAGGCCGAGGGTTGCGGCAGATTCCCCCTCCTTGAACTGCAAGGGCAACACACCCATCCCAACCAGGTTAGAGCGATGTATACGTTCGAACGATTCCGCGACGACGGCCCGAACGCCCATTAGCGTCGTGCCCTTGGCTGCCCAGTCACGCGAGCTGCCGGTACCGTATTCCTTTCCGGCGAAGATCACCAGCGGGGTATTCTCTTCCTTGTAACGCATCGCGGCGTCATAGATCGACATTTCGTCACCGTCCGGCTGATGTTTCGTTAGGCCGCCTTCGACCGGCGCGACCATCAGGTTCTTGATCCGAACATTTGCAAACGTTCCGCGCAGCATTACCCGGTCGTTACCGCGACGTGAACCGTAAGAGTTAAAGTCCTGTGGCTCAACGCCCAATTGCTGCAGATACAAGCCCGCGGGCGAGGTCGGCTTGATCGCTCCCGCGGGGGATATATGGTCAGTCGTCACGGAGTCACCGAATATTGCCAGAGCCCTCGCATCGCGAATATCCGAAAAGCTGCCGGTTTCCATCGTGAAATTCTCGAAGAACGGCGGTTCCTGGATGTATGTCGAATTGCGGTCCCACTCATAGATCTGGCCGGTACTGGTTTCGATGTCATTCCACATCGGATTCTTGTCGGCAAACTCTGAATACAGGCGCTTATAGGTCTCAGGATCGAAGGCCGTCTCAAGATGTTCGCGTACCTCGTCGAGCGATGCCCAAATATCCTTCAAATAAACATCGTTACCATCGCGGTCCTGGCCGATAGCGTGAAGATTCATATCCTTGACGACACTGCCGGCGAACGCGTACGCGACGACGAGCGGCGGCGACATGAGAAAGTTGGCACGTATGTTTTGGTGGACGCGGGCCTCGAAGTTACGGTTTCCGGATAGGACCGCGGCCGCGACAATATCGTTTTCGACAACCTGTTCCTCGATAGCGGGGTCAAGCGGTCCCGAATTCCCAATACAGGTGGTGCATCCGTAGCCGACCAGATTAAACCCGATCTGATCAAGGTCTTTTTGCAAACCACTGCGCTCAAGATACTCGGTAACCACGC
>OCZT010003795.1_pt1 | contig 15398 bp, 24 predicted proteins | sample 1539031 | NCBI WGS metagenome assembly OCZT01 (sample SAMEA3539308, study PRJEB22396) | soil metagenome | biome: tundra; feature: field; material: soil | place: USA | collected 2010-05 | depth 0.15 m | reverse complement strand
GCATACGAGATATTGGCGTGACTGGAGTTCAGACGTGTGCTCTTCCGATCTATATCGATGACGACGATGACGAAGAACCAAAACTTCTTAACATAGAACATTTCTATGTGTCGTATTTTGATTCGGTCGCTCAATTACGCATATATTATTATGAAGTTAATGGTTTGTTTTGGACAAAAACCACGCAAACAAAAGTTCCGGCACACTTGGTAGATAATTTAACTAAAGCTGTTATGCGTGCTTTTCCGACCAGAAACATCACAGTGGAGCCTTGTCTATGACTGAACCAGTTCCTTTAGAAAATTTATCAGAACTATCGATGATTGAGCTTGATGATATTGCAGATACATTGCGAGAGTGTTTGCCTGATAATACATGTAAAGCACAACTTGGACTTGTGCTGTATTCGCAAATGCGAAAGAAATATTTTTATTTGCATTGTGATATGTTGAATTTGTGTTTTGGACTATTGATGCCATATATAGAGCCGTTGATATCAGAAGATAGCAAAAAAGAAATCGATGAATTTCTTAACCACAGAGAATATGGTTTGGCGTTGGAGATCGTAATGGATGAAACGGAATCTCATTCATTATACGGTTCTGGTGGACCAATAGATTTACAAATAAACAGATTGAGATCATATATGGGGCTTTCGCCATGCAAACAAATTTTTTAAAAGGTGATCCATGAAATGGACTGTTTTGCCGTCACAAGAAGACAGTTCCGTGACCTTTGTTCTTCCATCTGAAGAAGGAAACATAGAAACCAGATATGTTAGAAGAAACGATGAATATTTCATAGTATATTTGTCATCACATGCTTGTCAATCAAATAATAAACAGATATATTTTGAACCAGTTACAATAGATATGTATTTGGAACAAGCGCTCAGAGTGTTTTCGCATTATGATGGTATTGTTGATGAACAACGTGCTGTAAAAAGAGTGTTTTTCAATTGGATGGCGATGGGAGATGTACTCTCGAATTCACATTTTCTTAATGATGGAAGCACCTTGCTTGGGTGTTTGAAATGCATCGCAAGAGAACGTGGATTATCATCAAAATTCAATGTATCAACCATTCTTCCGATTGGATTGAAACACGGCCTTGTAGCGCCATTCAAAGGTCTCCCTATTGATTTTTATTATTCGCTGTATAGCATGAGCGAAGCCTTTAGAAAGCGCTGGATACCCAATGGGATGCCTGTAAAACAGTCATTACAAATACTATCTGAATGGCAAAAGAGTGAAAACAGAGAAGTCGTATTACATTGGGCATTCATCAAAAATGAGAATGACAGCGAAGCCGACGTAAATGCTATTTGTGACGCTGTGGAAGCCAATGGTTTGAAAGTAAGAATAAATTTAGTTCGATACAATCCTCCAAACGACAAGAGTTCTGAAAGTTGTATGGAAACCATTGAAAAAAACCTCGGAATCATCCAATATAGGTTGTCTGATAAAAGCAAGCCTTGCGGACAATTCTTTGTAGGAGACTAAAATGTTGAACGATGAAAAATTTGTCGAACGCCTAAAAAAAGCAGCAAAAAGACAATGCTGGACTGAAGATGAAGAATCTGAGGATGCAATAATCAACGATTATGCTGGTGGAAATATTGACGATGCCTATCAGGGAGGTGTTGAAGATGGCGAAACATATTTAGCCAGAGAAATTTTGACTCATTTGAAAATAGAGTGGAACACCGATGTTTGATATAGACGACAAAGACGACTCTTTAGTTATACAGTCGCATCATAAACAATTGGCTATAACTGCTGATGGAAAAACAATATATCTATGGTGTGATATTGTCGTTATAAAAAAAGATATTGCTAAATGTTGGGTGTGGAATGGGGCTTACGAAATAGAAATTGACGCAAAAACCAAAAAAACCGTAGCACCTTACGAAGGTGGTAAAGTTTGTTGGACTGGAAAGGCTCCGTTTGCTAAAACAGATTATAACGAAGCTATTGAATGGATTGCTAAACAACTCTGAAAGAAAACCAAATGTTTGAAATAAACGAAAAATCTAAGCCAGTTTATTGGTGTGTTGCTTTCATCAATGGTGGTAGCTACGTCATTGTAAAACTATCTGAAGATGCTCTTCAGCATGATATTATGCCAGATGGTGCATATGATGAAAGTTTGTTTGATTCTCTTTTGAGTCATCAACTTCCATCTGGTCTATATCATCTCAAACTCAATCCATGGTCGCATGGTCCAGATATGCAAGGCGAATATGACTGCGGTGTTGACATTGTAAAAGCGATATGTTTATATACTCATAATAACCAACACGAGAAAGGTTGAATAATGTTTTCGATAGATGATAAGAACTATTGGATCGTTGTTGTTAAAGACGAAAACTTGGATGTTTTTGTCGTAAAATGCTCTGACGACGTTCGTAATCATGAAGATGAAGTTCTTCCATATGGATTATCATCATTGGTGGACAACGAGATACAAGCTGATTGGGCTGATTCATTACCAATCGGTGTTTATAAGTTAGAGTTGGAATTGGTAAACGATGCCAACGGAGACCTAGAAACGGTAAATGTTGCTAACTATGAACCATTATTTGAAGTAACGGAGTAATAAAAATGGCTAAGGATTGTTGGGTAATCGTCTCTGTTGATCAAGATGGCGAAGTAAGAATATTGAAACGTTCCGCAGATGCTGATAATTTTTTTGATGATCCAGAAGAAAGCATTGATTACATTACTGCTGAAGCTACTACTGGAGAACCGGCTGGTATCTACAAAATGACGTTAGATGTTAGTATGCTTTATAAACTCCCTGATTATACTGACGATGAGTGAGTCATGGTTAATTGTCACACGGAATGATGATGGTGTTGGTTATAAGGAAACTTATGTAGTCAAAACCCAGAATACCGATATGATCACAGAGGAATTTGAAGACTTCCTCTGTGATATTATTGATGAAGATAAACCAGAAGGCGTCTATAAAATATCAGTTGATATAAAATATGAACTTCTTTACGAGTTTGAAACCAATCAAAAATAAGCCTTGAATAGCTCTTTATGGTGTGGTATAATAAATATTATTATGGCTAAGAAAGGAATTTTAGTTTTGTTTTTTAAGGTAAATTTTTGTCTGATTTAATTATTAACGAGGGCATCCGCACTCGCACGGTCAAACTTGTTGAGGAAGACCGTTTAGTTGGTATATTAGCGTTACATGACGCTCTCTCACGTGCTCGTAAAGCAGGACTTGATCTTGTTATTATGCAAGAAGGCGATCCGCCTCTCTGTAAAATTCTCGATGCTGATAAGTTTAGATATGAGAAAAAAAAAGCAGATCGAGAGATAGCGAAACATCAAAGAGAAATGACTATTGAAACAAAAGAAATTCAATTGCGTCCAGTAACTGACGTAAATGATGTCTCAACCAAAGCCAAACATGCTCGCAGATTCTTGGAAGACGGTAATAGAGTAAGAATCATTGTTAAGTTCAAAGGAAGAGAGAGAACCCATAAAGATTGGGGCAGAGATATGATTGAACGCTTTTTGATTGAAGTTGGCGAACATAAAATCGATAAACCTTTATCTGAAGGTGATTCTGATTTGACAATCATCCTTGCCTCGGTTGTATCAAAATCTGATTTGATGAGTAAGAAAGCAACATAATGTTCAGAATTACAGACATAGATTGTGAACTTATCACTATCAACGAAAACAATGAAATTTGTTTCCCAAAAGAAATTTTCAATATTATTGGAGAAAATTGGGTTTGGGATGTATCGTTTGATGGTAATTTTGGAATAGAACCAACTATTTTCAAAAGAGATGATGAACTGATCATTCGTACTTCTATCGAAGATAGAAAAAAATTACAATGGAAAACAAATCATCAGGTAATTTGGACAACAGAATTTATCGATGAAACCATTACTGGTGAGAGTCCAAGCACTACAATTCATATACATAGTTATTGAATCAAAATGCTTTCTTAACGGAAATCACACGGTCAGCAGACACTCTAAATTCTGATTCTGCATGAAGATATTCATCTTCGGCACCAGGACTTAATTTTACTTCACAAGCTAAGACACCTATATCAGAAAGTTCGCGGTTTTTCATAGATTCAATGATTTCATCCATGTTGACCATTACTGGATTAGAACGTAATTTAGTAAACGATTGCCATAGACGATATAGTTGAACCGTTTCACTTGGTTCAGATAAACGATTTGGTGATGGTTTGCCAGCGATGTATTTCCATGCTCTTACGAGATCATCTAAAATACCTTCTGATTTAGCCCATCCCCATATCTTGGATGCTGGCAGTTCTCCATGAGCAATCATCCAAATGTCTTTGAATGCTCTCATAATCGTTCTGGCTACCTCTGGTTCGTGTGTGAATGAAATTAGACTTTGGTTTCCAAAATTTCCGACGCCTTTTCGTTCGATTGGTTTCTCTGCTGAAAATCCATTTTGTAATATTTCATTAGTATAGATGGTAGCATGATATAATGTTTCTACATCTTCATGCTCTGGACGATACTTATGAGCATCACCATAATAATTTTTCATACGCTGTAGAACAGAAAGCTTTTCAGTCAAGTTTTTCTGTATAGCTTGAATTTTGAACACTACCAAAGCGCTTATTTTACAGACTGCTAATAGTCTTTTTGCCGCTGTATATTCTGGATCATTTTCGCTATCTGGATCGCCAGGAACAAAACCGTAATTAGCAAACCCTTGTTCAGCATATTTTAGAAGATTGGCTGTTTCAAAATATTCTGGTTGAAACGGTCTGACATTTTCTAATGTTCCCATGACGTATTTTAGAAAATCATGACTTCGGTCGTTGCTATACTCTAAATATGTTTCAAGACCTCGTTTCAAATCAGATATGTGATAATGACTATCTACATTGCTATCTAAAATGTAGTAAATATCAGGAGTTTTTCCTTCGTCTGGCGTATCATTTATTCCGTGTTTCAATGCGTAATTAAGAATGTATTCTCCATCTTTGCTACCAGCGATAAATTCTTTGGCTTTATCCAACTGTTCTAATAACAGACCTAACTCTTTTATTCTGTTGGTCAGGTACAATCGTAAATTGAACGGTTTATTTACAATATCCTCTTGAACAATGTTTATGAAATGCCGCATACATTATTTATCAAAATAACCGCTGTTATATTATATACGGATTTATTTATTTGAAAAATATTGTAAATAATATCAAGATATTATATAATATCTTTATCGATGCCTTATGGGTCGATAGACTACTAACGCTTTTAGAAGGTTATAAAAATGAATAATTCTATTATAGACGCCATGGTTCGCCATGGTATTGGCTTAAATACTCGTTTCTTTGAACAGTTGCAAGCAACAAACTCCAAATATCCCCCTCACAACATAACGCAGATTGGCGACAATTACTGTTTGACTATGGCTGTTGCTGGTTTCACTATCGATGACTTAGAAATAAGCGTTCAAAACGAACACTTGACGGTAGTTGGTAAACAACCAAAACCATATTATGATATGGATCGTAAATGTTGGGTGGAACGGGACGGAGACAATTCTGTAAAAATTCTTTATCAAGGGATTGGTTTGAGAGATTTTTCAAGCAGTTTCTTGATTGGAGATGTTGAAGTCAGTGGAGCAATTTTGAGAGATGGTCTCTTGGAAATTACTCTTATAAGACATATTCCAGAAGCCAAAAAAATTAAGAGAATCGCTATTGGTAATGGACTTCCTGACGATAATAGATTTTCTGACGGCAAGCTTTCTTCTTGACGAATAAACGAAAGGGAGATAATGTAATATTTCCCTTTCTTTTTGGAACAAAATAAAATGCCAAGATATGAAGACGATGATAATATAATCACAATCGGTCGCCCAGAAATCAAAGATAAAATCAAAAAACCATCAATGTATACGGTTGCTTTTTTTAATGATGACTACACCCCAATGAATTTTGTCGTTCATGTTATGACAAGTGTATGCAATCTTTCATTGGAAGAAGCCACCGTGGCAATGTTAAAAGTTCATAAAGAAGGCAAAGCCAATGTTGGTAGTTATACATTCGAGATAGCAGAAGATAAATGTTATAGAATTATAAATCTTGCGATACAACAAGGATATCCGTTGATGACGCAACCAGAAGAACTGAAATGATTGATAACCTCTCTCCAGAAGAGTTTATTGATTTCATTATACGATTGCCCAGAATGTGTTGAGGAGGATGAAATTCCGCATGGAGCAGCCGTATTCAATATCCTTATCATGGGATATGGAGGCGGCGTTTTGAATCGTGCTACAAGGGCTGCTATGATGGCAGTGGAAGCAATCAAAAACAAAACTCCGTAGTTAATCCACAGATTCTATCCTCTTTTGATAAATATACTTGCGAGGTTTAGCTCGTCGTATATTTATTATTAGAGGATTACAATATGTCACGTCCTAAGCCAACGATTTTAGTGTCTCATACTGATACAAAAAACTATAAAGCAGAACAAGTGTTGTCTGCTTCAGCTATCTATGCTGTTTTCTATGATGAGAAACCAATCAATCTTAGATCATTGCACACACTTATTGACCTTGGACCTAAATATAAAAAAGTATCCTTCAGTAATGCTGGGCATGCACATAATTTGTGTGAGAAATTAAATAAACTTTTCAAAACAGATAAATTTTCTGTTTATAAACTTGTATCTGGTGAAAAAATAGATGAAACAAAAAATTAAAGAAATAATTGAAAGGGATTATAAATATTACTATAGAACTATAAAACGTTTATACCCTGATTTTTTTAATCAAATGAATAATAGATTTCGACCACTATCTGAAAATATATATTGTTGGTTATACAATGATGATAAAGATATTTTATGCAAGTGTGGCAATAAATTAACATTTCAAAGCATGAATCTTGGATATTTTTCTCATTGTTCTTCTAAATGTGCCGCCATGGATGATAGTGTAAAACAAAAAAGAAAAAACACCAATTTGATCGCATATGGTGTTGAAAATACATCACAATTGCCATGCACCAGAGAAAAATTTTATAAAACAATGAACGAGCGTTATGGGGTTATGCATGCTCTTCAGAATTCGGAATTTAGTAAAAAATCTGTAGATTCTTTTAAAAAAAACGATATCACATTAATTAAAGAAAAAAAAGAAACAACCAATTTAGAAAGATACGGTTTTCGTCATGCTTCTCAGAATGAGAAAATAAAAGAAAAACGTGTCAACACGACATTAGAGAGATACGGCGTCGATACATTATTAAGAAACAGAGATGTTATAGATAAAACCACAAAAAATAGACGAAATTCTTACATGCAAAACATTGAAACTCGTATCAATGATGTAGAACCTCTTTTTGATTGCTTTATTGGCGTAAATAATAATGGAAATCGTATATTATATCCATGGCGATGTTTAAAATGTAATAATCCATTTCAAGGTCATCTTGACGATGGACAAAATCCACGATGTCCTGTTTGTTATCCCTTGGATATATCAAAAGGACAATTTCAAGTTCAAGAATATTTGAAATCATTAAATATAGATATATCATCAAATAACAAAATTTTAATATCCCCTTTAGAATTAGATGTCGTATCAGATATGCACAAAATAGCAATAGAATATAATGGATTATATTATCATCATGATAAGAAAGTAGATAAAAATTATCATTTAAATAAAACACTTTTATGTAAAAATATAGGATATAGACTTATACACATTTTTGAAGGAGAATGGTTGAACAAGCGAACAATTATTGAAAGTAGAATAAAATCTGTTTTTGGTTTAAATGAAAAAATATTTGCAAGAAAAACAACGATATCAAAACTATCTCATAAAGAAACCAAAAATTTTTTAGAAAAAAATCACCTACAAGGGATGTGTCCTTCTTCAATAAATTTAGGTTTGATTCATGCAAATGAGTTAATTGCTGTCATGACTTTTGGAAAGTCTCGATTTGATAAAAATTTCGATTTTGAATTACTAAGATATGCTTCTGCACTTGGAATAAATGTTGTTGGCGGCGCAAGCAAATTATTAAGCAATTTTAAAAAAACACATCCAATTGGATCAATTATTTCTTATTCTGATAATCGGTGGAATACAGGAAATTTATACAAAAATATTGGATTTCAATATAGCCACACAAGTCCACCAAATCAATATTGGAGCCTTGATAGAATCAATTTATTAGGCAGACAAAACTTTCAAAAACACAAATTAAAAGAAAAACTAAAAATATTTGACAATAATATGTCTGCACAAGACAATATGTACAACAATGGTTATTTAAGAATATGGGATTGTGGAAATGATGTATTCACATATGTTCCACATTGAATCAAATACATAAATCAATTGTTTCGCATATACGAGAAACAAGCAAAGACGATAACGATTTTATCTCTCTAATAGAACTAACAGACGAACAAATAATTCGACGAATGTTTTCCAATTATCGTGGAGAAAGAGGAATGAGATTGACGCAGTTTGGTCTTGAAACAATGCGTCAATTTTTCAAAGGATATGAAATCAAAGTTCCAGAAAATGAAAAGATACGGCCTGTTCATCTCATCTTTCTTGATAAGATAGCTAAAATGCCGTATCATTGTGGCGATAAAGAAATGGTTATTTATGATCCGATATTGGCTGTGCGCTTGCGTCTCGTTGATGGGCGCTTATCAATTTTGATGGAAATAGAAACAAATTAGTTCGCAAAAATGCGACAGGTATTTGACTTTTGAGATGGCGTCTACTATATTTGGCTCCGTGATAAATCGCCATTGGAGAAAAGTTTTATGGCTTCTACAACAATAACTTCTACACAATCTAAACTTACCCCTTCAGCAATCGCCATCGCCATCAACACAATGATGGAAACAGACGTTTCTTTTTACGTTCATGGGGCACCAGGCATTTCTAAAAGTGCCGTGGCTCGGCAAGTTGCTGATGAAAGAAATTTGGCTTTTATTGATTTTCGTCTTACTTCTGTAGCACCAGAAGATATAAGAGGCATCCCAGATTTTAGTGATGTTGGTGGAATGAAAGGTCTTATTTGGACACCACCATTGATCTTTCCTCGTGATTTGGATTTGGCTGATACCGTAACGATAACAGAATCACAACTCGTTCGTTTTTATAATCCCACCGGAAATAATGGAATATATTATTGTAAAAATCCAGAGATTACGGTTCAATCTCTCGAAAAAGGAAAAACGGCGGAAATCGTAGAACGAAACGGTAATAGTTTCGTTGTTGTAGTCAAAAATGAAAACGATGAACTTACGACCGCTAGAATTTTATGGCGTGTAACCGGATTATCAGAAGCAATCCTTGGATTAGAAGAATTCAATTCCGCAGAACCGGCAGTTATGGCGGCAGCCTATCAGTTGATTCTTGATCGCCGCATTGGTGATTATCTTGTTCCAACAGGCGTAATGATCCTCGCTCTTGGAAACAGAGACGGTGATAAAGGCGTTACCTTCAAAATTCCAAAACCAGTAGCCAACCGTTTTGTTCATTGTGAAATGGTTGTTAATTTTTTAGATTGGCAGCTTTGGGCAATAAAAAACATGATCCATTCTAGCATTGTTGGTTATTTGACAAAGTTTCAAGAAGATTTGTTTGATGAAAAATTTGCCGAAAAACCAGATCAAAGTTTTTATACTCCACGCTCTTGGGAATTCGTTTCAAAAATCATCAGCCTTCCAAATCTTCCTCCAATGAATGTTTTGCGTGCGTTGGTTTGTGGAGCATTAGGCCCCGTGGTCGGAACCAAGTTTCTATCACACAGAGACTTTATGTCTGATATGCCGAAAGTGGAATCTATTCTTAACGGAACTACAACATCATTCAAAGTCAAGCAGGAATATAAAGTTCAGATTGCTTATTCAACATGCGTTGAAATATGCCATATGTTGAAAAGAGAATCCGATGCCATTCATGAAAAATATAATATTCCTGGCAAATCGTCCGAAGTTATCCATCATAATAAAACCAACAGTCCGGAAAGAAAAACGTTCCTAAAAAGAGCGGATTGTGGTGTTGGGTTCGCCATGGAACATTTCACACCAGAAGTTCTTATCGTTTTTTGTCGTATGGCTTTAAGAGTTTATAAGCTGCAATTCTCTAGCACTGGCCAAATGGCTAAATTCAACGAATTCCTTGGCGAAAACGTAGATGTGGTGATGGGCTAATGGCATCAACTGATCCAGTTGTAAAAGAGATAGAAGCCGCTCGTATCAAGTTGATTATCGAGTGGCCTATCTTCGGCTCTATCGTTCTTCATTTGGAACTAAAAGAAGTTGATTGGTGTCCTACAGCCGCAACAGACGGCAAGTACTTCTATTATAATCGTGAGTTTGTAAAAAAGCTAGATAGAGCACAAATATTATTTTTGACAGCCCATGAAGTGTGTCATTGTATTTTGGATCACATATTCAGAAAAGGCAGTCGTGATAAAGACATTTGGAATATGGCTTGTGATTTTATTGTTAATTATATGCTTATTCACACACTGGATAGTCATAAAAAAACAATAGGAAGAAAAATTGAAAATGTTCCTCCGGTAGTTTCTATCTGTTATGATCCAGAATACACTGATGAATTTAGTGTTGAAGAACTTTATGCTCTGTTGGAAAAAAAGCAAGTAAAAATCCAAATGCCATTAGATATGCATTTGGACGGCGATGGTGGAGACGGAGACGGTCAACCAAAAGAAGGAAAAGGTGCCGCAGACGGAGATAAAGACGGTGAAGGAAAAAGCGATAAAGAAGGTGATAAGGATGGCAAAGGAAAAATGCCTAAATTATCACAAGAAGAAAAAGACACCATTCGTGAAAATATTCGTGCCTCTTTGATCCAAGCAGCACAACAACAAGCCAATTTGGAACCCGGTTCTGTTCCGGCTGGTATTCAGCGTCTTATTGATAGATTGTTGGAGCCTAAAATAGATTGGAGACAGATGCTTGATACGGTTTTGCGTTCTGCTATCAAATACGATTATACCTATACCAAAAAATCACGCAGGTCTTATTCGACTAATATCATTTTGCCGGGTCGGAACACCATGGATAAGGTAGAAGCCATAGCATGGTTAGATGGTTCAGGTTCAACCACACAGGCAATGGTGACCGATTTCTTGACAGAATGTAAGGGTATTATGAATACATTTCGAGATTATGAATTGACTATTGGCACGTTCGATACCGAAGTATATGGTGTCATGAAATATACTCCTGACAATGCCGATGAAATCGATAACTATCCTTTCAAAGGTGGCGGCGGGACAACCCCGTCATGTTGTTGGGATTATATGAAAAAAAATGAGATTGTACCACATAAAATCCTCTTGTTTACGGACGGATATGTTGGTAGTGATTGGGGAGAGGAAGATTATGCGGACACTCTCTTCATAATCCATAGCAATCCACGTGTGACGGCTCCATACGGACAAACTTGTCATTATGAACCAAGAGGCTAAAAATGTTTTCGTTCGAAGATATTTCAATTCACATTTGCAAACGTTTTTCAATCTAAAAAATGGCGATGATATCCAATGGAAAGCCGTGAAAGACACTCTCGTTTTGAGGAAAGTGTAATATGTTCTCCATAGAAGATGATGAAGTAATAAAAGAAGCAATTTTTTTAGATACGTCTGGCGGTATTCGGATCGATGCCGTACAAAGCGCATTGAAAGCATTTGCGCTATCATTGTCACGACGATATATTTCAGATTTTGAACTTCATTTAGTGTCTTTTGATATGAGTATGTATAATCAACTTATTATAAAACCAAACAACATTGCTGATATGTTGACATATTCAATAATGTTAGGTGGAGGAACGGATATTCATTGTTGTTGGGATTATATGAGAACAAATAAAATAAAAAAATGTTTGATTTTAACAGACGGATTATTTGATTATGGAACCGATCCTGGCGATTTGGATATTCATTTCCTTTTTCATAGTCAGCCAACTGGTATATACTTATTCTCTCCATATGGTAAATCGAGTAACTATAAACCATGATAATAATATTTTATATCATGCTTTTGTTGAACCTGTATATTATGGGATGCGTGTTATACGCCCAAGGATATGAAATGAAATGGTCTGGTGGATTATTTAAACCCATTCCTGTCGTTTGGACTCCTAGTAGTTGGAAAAATGATAGTATTTAAAGTTTATTTCACTGGATTGGAATTTGATCCATCAATCATAGCAAATCGTTGGCATAGAGGCGTTATACCATTAGAATGGCGTCGATATCGTTTCTTTGCGCCTAAATCTACAATGTATCCTGTAAATAAAATGAACAAATGGTTGTATGCCAACACAGAAAGCAGATGGTCTATTTGGATGCGAACGGTTGAAGGTCAATGGGAAATAAATCTGGCTTTTGAAAAAGATTTTGATGCCATGACATTCGTTATGTCAGATGGAAAGTCTGAAGCATTCAAAGATTCATAAATATGATTTATGAGAGTAGACCAAATATTATTTGAAAAAATCCAAGAATCCAGATGGTTTGGTGTTTGGTTAGGACGTTTATATTATGATACATTCAAAGAAGAACCAAAAATAACGAATTATGATTATATCGATGATGAAAAAAACAAAGGTTTGCGATACAGATTCATGGGAGATAATAAATTTCGTCAATTTGTTCATGACCAAATAAAAGCAATAGAAAACGAAGGATGGCATCTTACCTTTGAATTTAAAAAAGCCAGAAACCGTTGGCAACTCGTATTTGAACCAACATTAACTTCAAGAGTTCCAAAAAACGCAATATTTTGGCACCTTACACCAAAGGTCAATGTTCAATCTATTTTACAAAATGGACTTATTCCGCAAACTTCCAGACATGGTATACAATATCCTCAAAAACGCATCTACTTGATACGAAATCAAAATGATGCTGGTCATATGGCAGAATCATTTTCAATAAGAGATAAAAATCCAATTGATTATGCTGTACTAAAAGTGGATTTACGAAAAACCAACGTCAAAGTCTATATTGATTCAGAACTTTCCAAAGTTGCTGTTTATACCATAGAACCAATACCGTCAGAAGCTCTAAAAGAAGTTTGAATCTAAATATTTGAATCTCAATAAAGAGATGTGCTATAAGTAACGTCACATTTTAGTGACGGTATTTTATGTTAAATCAAATTATAGCTCGTTTTAAAGAAGCGCATGGTGACATCTATGATTATTCTGATGTAATATATATTAACAGAAGAATTCCTGTAAAAATCACGTGCCGAGTACACGGGCAATTTTCTTCTGCTCCATATATCCACTGGTCTGGTAGCGGATGTCGTGAATGTAATAGAAAAAGAGTCTCGTTGGCATCATTTGTAAATAGGGCAACAAAAACACATAATAGAGTCTATGATTATAACAAAGTGTTTTTTAATACATTAAACGATATTGTTGAAATAGTTTGTCCAGAACATGGACAATTTTCACAACGGGCAGACAGTCATTTATCTGGTCGTGGCTGTCCTTCTTGTGGATTTTTAAAAATAAGCAAAAATAATGCCAATGATTTGAAGACTGTTCTCGATCAGTGTTATAAATCTCATGGTAACAAATATGATTATTCACAAGTATCATATGTTAATGCTAGAAATAAAATAACTATTATATGTCACAAACATGGTGTTTTTAAGCAACTTCCTGCCAATCATATAAAAGGAGCGGGGTGTCCCAGATGTACTAAACGAGTGTCCAAGGGGTGTACTGAATGGCTTATTAGTTTAAATAAACCAGACATTATATTTGAGTATAGAATACCAGAAACAAAATTTTTAATCGCTGATGGATATGTACCGTCTACGAATACTGTATGTTTTTATAATGGAGATTTTTGGCATGGTAATCCGACAAAATATAATCCAGATATTTTGAATCCAATAACAAAATCAACTTATGGCGAATTATACAATAAAACATTAACCATTGAACAGCGTATAAAAAATTTGGGATATTCTTTATTAACGATATGGGAGTCTGATTGGTTAGAGAAAAAGGCAACATCTCATGCATTATAAATTTCCCCAAAATATAAAAATTGATGAAGTTAGAAATGCGATTTCCAACGCTAACTCTCGTATTGGAAACAATCACGCTTTTATTGAAGCGGATAGAGACGAAATAATAATATTTAATTATTTAATTTCTACTCCAGAAAGTTTTCCAGAACCTATCACCGGAAACGAATTAATAGATCGTGAATATTCTATATTAAGGGAATGTAGAGGATTAACGTTTGATAAATTTACAAAAAATATTTTGGCAAGAAAATGGCACAAATTTTTTAATTTAAATGAAAAAGAAGAAACACAAGAACACAAAATAAATTGGAATGAGGTTTCTTCGGTAACATCTAAAATGGATGGATCAATGATATGTCCGGTAATGGTATCTGGAAATATTGAATGGCATACTAAAATGGGTTTGACGGATATAGGAAATATTGTTGGTACTTTTGTTTCTAATAAACCAAACTATAACAGAATAGCTACATGGGCTTATGATAATAACAAAACATTGCTATTTGAATTTTGTTCAAGAAAAAATAGAATAGTTATTGATTATCCAAACGATCAATTAATTTTATTGGCAATTCGTGATAACATTACAGGATTATATCATTCTTATTAGGAATATTATGACAAACACAATAAGCAACATTGCTAAAAATTTTGACATTGCTTTTGTTAAACAATTTTCAAAAAGTTTAGACAACCCAACTGAGTTTATTAAACAAACCTATGATGAGTTAGAAGACGAAGAAGGTTATGTAGTTTCATTTAACAACGGACATAGAATAAAAATTAAATCCAAATGGTATATGCGTATTCATAACACCAAAGAACTGTTCTTCTTTGAAAAGAACGTTTGGTTTCTTATTCTAAACAATGAGTTGGATGATGCCAAACCATTTATGAATGACGAAGATAAAGCTCTGGTTGAAGATTTCGCTAATGAAATGGAACAAAGAGTATTGAAAAAAGCATTGATGATGGCTGAGTTTATTCAATCTGCAAAAGAAAAGGTTCATGATAAAAAAACGTTCGCTCTTGAAATCGTTCCGACATTACACAATATTGAGAAAAGACTGGCATTCAAACTTTGGGACGGTGTTGATCCCAAACTTCTTGTAAGAGATTTTTTGGCAAAGCACTCCAACAGTCAAAAAAATGTTGATGAAATGAGAGGATTTTTGGACGGATTGAATTGGAAAGATTTCTATTGTAATACACAAGGATAAAAATATTTATGTGATAATATTTATCAACATAGCATCACGCTTTATAATAGCTTCGTCAATAGTTTTGAAAGAACCATATTTTTTATTCTTTA